>OGRY01000025.1_pt1 | contig 136042 bp, 104 predicted proteins | sample 1553551 | NCBI WGS metagenome assembly OGRY01 (sample SAMEA2580101, study PRJEB22360) | human gut metagenome | biome: human gut; feature: human-associated habitat; material: faeces | place: Denmark | collected 2008/2010
GATAAAACAAGGACGAAATCGTAAAAATGGAGCACTATTGTTTTATCGAGTGGGAATAGCGGAAAACGGCATACCACTACCAGAACGCCCCGCTCAGAGCGCTGTTGCATCCATTTAAAGCTCTCGTTTCGCGTCATCAGAGCGTCATCACGAGGGATGGAAATCCACAATTTCCGATGACGGTACGCGAGAACCTTCTGACAATCTATGTCTTCGTTATTCGATGCTTGGCTGGCAATCCTTCCTGCTTTCGTCGTCTGAGACGATCATAGACGCAAGGAGGATTGCGTGTGCACGAGAGAGATCCGCATAGTCCCGCTAAGTCCCGCTAAGTCCCGCATAGTCACTTATTCACAGGAAACGCATGATTCAAGTAATTGCGAGATGGTTTCCTCGTGGCTCGTTACTCCCTTTCGAGATCCAGGATCCTCTCCACGGCATCGAAGTCCTCCTCGCCGTACCTGGCGAAAGCGGCCATGAGAGCTGATAGCCATCTGACCTCGTCGAGAAGGATGTCATCGTCGAGCTGGGTCGGGATCGTAAGCGCATCCAACTTGTTCGCGATCCGCTCTGCGTAGCATTTGAGGGACTTCACCACGCGGCTGCTCGGAACGACGATTACCTGCTTGTCGAGTGCCCGCCTCGTGAGGTAGTCCTGCTTCGTGAGTCCGCTCAGTCGCACCAGCTCGTCGATCTCGGCAGCCTGTCCCGGCGTGAGCCAGAATGTGATCGTCTTTGACCTTTTCCGTGCTTCCTTCGGACAGCTCATCGCATTCCTCCTTCCGCTTCAAGCGCATTGGATATGTCATGCTGCCTTGTTGGGAAGAGGTGGGCGTAGGTGTAGGTGACCGAGATCGAGGAGTGTCCTATCCTCTCTGCGATCGCTGGAGCCGGGAATCCAAGGTCGATGAGAAGCGAAACGTGGCTGTGGCGCAGGTCGTGTACGCGGATTCTGGGAAGCCCAGCCCTCTCGGTGGCCGCTTGCATCTGCTTTCGCATCTTGTCATGTGTGAAGGGGAAGATGCGCTCGTGCGGCTGGATGCCCTTGAGATACATCACCGCACTCAGCTCCTCTTCGAGGAACGGAGGCATCTGGATCACGCGTCGGGAGGTACTTGTCTTGGGCAAGCTCATCTCGTAGTGATTTCCGACCTTTGAAATGCCCCTTCTCACCATGATGACGCCTCGATTGAAGTCGATATCGTCGCCCGTGAGCGCGAGCAGCTCTCCCAAGCGCAATCCACACCAGTAGAGAATCTCGAACGCGCAGTGTGCAATAGGGTCGTCCTCGATCTGCTTCGCGAAGGTGAGGTACTCTGCTTTCGTCCAGAAGCTCATCTCCTTGGCCTTCTTCTTTCCCATCTTGCGAAGCCCTTTCATGGGGTTTCGCTCGAGCCGATAGAAGTTGGCCGCATGATTCAGGATCGCATCGAGTTGGTTGTTGATAGTTCTGAGATAGGTCGGTGAATAGCGAGAGCCATCTTTTCTACGCATGGATCGCATGAGGTCTTGCCAGAGCAGTATGTCTTGAGTCGAGAGCTCTTCGATGAATGTTGCTCCCAGATAAGGTTCGATTTTGTCCTTGAAGATAGCGACTTTATTTTCCCAAGTGCTCGCGGCGACTGTTGGCCTGATATCGCGGGTATACACTCTGAAGAACTCTGAGAGGGTCAAGGTTCTGATATTTGCCTCGGATTTGAGTCTTCGTTCCCATTCCTCTGCTGCTTCTTTTGTTTTGAAACCTCGTTTGGTTGTTCGCTTTGGTGTGCCGCTCGCATCTTTGAATCGACACGACGAAACCCAGCAGCCCTTTGCTTTGTCTCTGTAAATTGTCATCATTATTCCTTTCTGTTTGACTGTATTGGCAAAGTAACCATCTCAAATGCAAACGAAATTCGGAAAGCACGCACCAAGTGAATATTAGGCGTAATATGTCAAAACTATAGTGTTTGCGCTATACTAATGGCATGTCAAAGATAGAAAAGATATACGATGCTGTTGACGATTTCGGCCTGATTACATCCTTGGAGGCATCAAGGTTAGGGATGTCGAATGCAGAGCTTGTTCAACAGGCAGCAAAAGGAAAGCTAGTCAGGGTCGCGCGAGGTGTGTATCGAATGCCTGTGTGGCCGGCTCAGCCAGAAGCTCCTTACGCTACAGCCGTGAAGGCCGTTGGCGAAGATGCTTTTCTCTACGGAGAGTCCGTAGTAGCTCTTTTAAATCTTGCGCCGACGAATCCTACGGTCATGCTTGTTGCATCGCCGAAAAGAATCAGACGAAATCTCGGCAATGGCGCGAAGGTTATTCAGATTACGGGTGTTACCCCCGTAATGATTGAAGGAATTCATTGTCAACCCATCGCGTCCGCCATTGCCGCGGCTGCGAAGACCATGGGGTCTTCGCGTGCGCTTGATGCTGCGCGAGAGGCGCGGACTCGCGGATTGATATCTTGCGATGAGCTGAGCTGGATCGAAAGAGAAGTGTTTGCATGACAAAGAAACCCAACAGCATGCGTCACCTGGATGATGCCATCAGGAGAATTTCCGGAAGAACTGTGCAGGACTTTATACGAACGAGGACGATACTGGCAAATGCTATCGTGGCAAGTATGCTTCCCGATGGCGTAATCAAGGGCGGTAGTGCCATCAAGATGCGCTACGGTGATGCTGTCACCCGTTTTACGACCGATCTTGATACGGCAACTGCATCAAATCCCGAGTTATACATCGAGCGGTTAAGCCGGTCACTCCGTGCTGGATGGGAGGGGTTTGGCGGATCCGTTGTCGCTCGCAACCCCGCATCGCCTAAAGGCATTCCAAAAGATTATGTAATGCATCCTTATGATGTAAAGCTTACATATCTCGGTAAGGCATGGTGCACAGTTCCCCTTGAAGTCGGTCATAATGAGATTGACGATACCGAAAATGCGGAATGGGTGGAGTTGTCTGATGCTGCAAAGCTTTTCGAGGAGCTTGGTTTTCCTGTGCCTAGGCGGGTTCCAATCATGTCTCTTGAACATCAGGTGGCTCAGAAGTTACATGCTGTTTCAGCAGGTGGCGACAGGGCACGCGACCTTATTGACCTTCAGCTCATCGTAAAGAGATCGCCGCTAGATTTAGCGGCTGTAAAGACAGTTTGTGAGCGCCTGTTCGCTTACAGGCAAGCGCAAGGGTGGCCACCAGAAGTTGCCCCTTTACCAGGATGGGCCGAACTATACGCAATACAGTCTGATGGTCTATCCGTACTTCCTACCGTAGAAGAAGCGATCATCTGGGTAAACGAGCTTATTGCCAGTATCAACGAATGAGAGTGGTTTTGATGAATGATAGATATCTCAAAATGAGAAAACGAGGACGACGAACTCTTTTCTCTATAACAATATTTGGCTATATGCACATATTATGTGTTGCTTAGGAATTGAGGGGCAATGCAAGAGATCAGACTTGACAGAGTCCATATCCAGAATTTTCGATCAGTCGAGGAGCTCTCCTTAGATCTTCCAAACGACGCAATATTGTTTGGGCAAAACGACGCTGGGAAAACGAATATCATCACAGCAATTCAAATTGCACTTGCGAGAGGAGATGTCGAACCTGAAGATGTCTATGTATCAAAGGCTCTTCCTTCTCCCGACAAACGCGAAATAATTATTGATTTACGATTTGTCCCAATCAACCCAGAAGGCGAGCGCATTGAGGCCTTTCCAGATAATTGGTTGCTTCATTTTGGATCGGCCGTAGCTTTCGACCAACAAATGCAGCAGTTCTTTGCATATAGAACCGTGTTTTCTTTTGATGAAACTACGGAAAGGTATTCAAAACAACGACTTCTAATTACGTCCTGGGAAGAGGATGCGATTACTCTGGGTAACACCTTATCTGCAGGAATTATGAAGGCATTTGATTGTATATCTCTCGACGCACAAAGAGATATGACCAAAGAGCTCAATGAACGATATTCGCGTTGGAATCAGGAAATGGCTCGTATTAAAATCGATAAAACGCAAACAGAGAATATTGAGGAACAATTAGTCAGTCTCGGAAATACCATCGTTTCAAACAGCCCGTTTCTCACTGACGCACAATCTGAAATACAGCTAATTGAATCTGATGTTAGTGAATCGGCTGCAATATATCCGATTTCTAGAAACATTAATGATCTTTACAAGGGTCTAGATGTTTATCTTACGCGTCATGAAGGTGTGCCTTTGTCTCTTTCACATTATGGCTCAGGCTCAAAAAGCAAAGCCGTATTCGCATCAATGAGGACGCTGATTAAACAAGGGGCTGAAGGCGCTGGAGAGTCACCATATTACTGTTTGGCGATTTTTGAGGAGCCCGAAGCTCACATTCATCCACAAGCGCAAAAAAGACTTGCCCAAAGTTTTCGCAGTTTGGACACACAGAGAATCATGACAACGCATTCTCCGTATATTTTGTCTATGTCAGATATTTCTGCATATGTTTTTGTAAGCCACAATGGCGGGAAAACAAACTGTTCCCTTCCCTCTGATCTCAAGAAACATCTAGAAAAAGATGACTTTGAGGCAATCAAAAATAGAATCCTCAGCACGCGTGGAGAAATCTTGTTCTCCTCAGCGGTTGCCCTTGCTGAGGGGCAAACAGAAGAACAAACCCTTCCTCTCTTTTATGAACGAAAGTTCGGGAGGCATCCTTTTGAGGACGGCGTGAGCATAATCGGAGTAGATGGACACGCTTATAAACCCTTTGTTGCGATTTTAGACATGCTAGATATACCTTGGTTCATCTTCAGCGATGGCGAAGAAAATGTAGTTAAGAATGTATCAAAGCAGTTGAAAGACCTAGGGATTATTAGTGCTGACGAAAGTCTTCGCGATTGTGACAGATGTATTGTGTTGGATCCTGGCCTCAATTTCGAAACGTACCTTATTGATGCAGGGTATCAGGACGAAATAATTCAAGCTATTAATTCCGCAGAGGATGAAGATGAGAACGTTTCTGAGCCCTATTTTGATTACTTCATTCGCACGCGCAACGGTACGGCAGAAAGAATAGCAACAGATCAGACATGTGATAAATGCAACCAAAAAATTTGGACCCAAGGGACAAGAGATTATTCCGGTGACGAAGGAGTGATTAAAGCCCTGAAGGATTGCATGAAAAACGGGAAAGTCAAATACTCGGCGGAAATAGCAAAACACATCATTCAAGGAACGGAAAACCCCTGTGTTCCTGAAATGATTGACTTATTCCTAGGCCTATTCAACGGGCAGACAGGACAACCCAATGAAGTTATCGAATAATCAAAGAAATGCGGTATATACAAACTCAAAGTATTGTTGCGTAACTGCGGGCGCAGGCAGTGGCAAAACAAGGGTTTTGACCGAACGTATCCGTCGTCTTCTTGCGCAGTATGGAGAAGGCGAGAAGATGCTCGCCGTGACTTTCAGCAACAAAGCAGCGGATGAATTGCGCCAACGCCTTCTAGAGACATATTCAGAAGCGGAATTACAAAAAAAAGTTTTTGTTGGGACAATTCACAATTTCTGTATGGAAATGATTCTTCAACGGGGACAGGCTATTGGTTTATCTAGCGACTTGCATATTTTCGAGGACACTAAAGATAGGCTTGAGATTTTAGTCGGCGTGATAGAAGATAATCCGCGGATTAAAAAGGAATGTCTTTCTCCTAACGGTTCATACGATTCAAAGAAGTTGCGAAATCTCCTCGAAACTATTAGCAAATTCAAAAGGAATTTGGGACTTTCTGAAAAATATCCGAGTGACTCGGCTTTTCGAATCTTATATCAGGATTACCAAGATGCTTTATTAGCCCAAAACGCTATTGATTTCGACGATATCCTTCTATATGCATACGAAATACTTACCTCTAAACCGCAGATAGCGAAGCTTTACCAGAGAATTTATCTTGCTGTATGCGTAGATGAAGCTCAAGATCTAAATAAAGCCCAATATGAAGTAATAAAAGCTTTCTCAGGAGATGCTGCAGATATTTTTATGGTTGGCGATCCAAACCAGGCGATTTATGGATTCAATGGGTCGTCATCGCGTTACATGACAAATGCTTTTATTTCTGATTACCCTGATGTTGAGCAGATTATTCTTTCTGAAAACTATCGTTCTTCCAAATCTGTTATCGATGCAGCAAAGGTAATTGAGCCTGATTTTTCAATGGAAGGCGTTCTTCCGATTCAGGGTGATTTTGAAATACACGATCTTGATGATGAACACGATGAGGCAGAATGGATATGCACAAAGATCACCTCCTTACTTTCTCACGGGCACCCAGACATCGATCACAAGATTAATCTTAGTGATGTTGCTGTTCTAGCGAGAAACAGGTACGTATTCTCCCCATTGGAGGATGCATTGAAAGACTGCAATATTGCTTATCAACTCAAAGAAGCTTCTTCTTCGGGAATTGGAAGTGAATCATCTTTGTTCCAAGCATTTGATTTGGGATTACGCCTTATTGTAAATACAAGCGATATGCTTCATAGGCGAAGCTTATTAAAGCTGCTCGGGGCAGGTAATACCCAATCGTTGGAGGAAATTTGTAGAGATAAAAATACGATTGAGCGATTAGGGATAAAGCAGACAATATGTCTTGAAGAAGCTTGGGCGGAACTACAGACCTCGTCGCAGTTTGATTTTTCAAAGATTCTCGAACTTTTTAATACGCTAGCTGAAGATGAAAATGCTTTTTGTGAAGACGACGACAGATTGCTGGTCGTAAAAGATCTTCAGAATTGGGAATCTCATTGGAAAGAATACTGTCGAAATACCTTTGTCGATAAACGCTCTCTTTCTGATTTGATTCGTTCGATTGCGTTAGGGACAACAAAAGTCATACAAGAGATTGACTCTGACTCAATAACACTCTCAACTGTACACACGTCAAAAGGGTTAGAGTATGACATCGTTTTCATTATGGGCTTGAATGAAGGAACCTTTCCAGATTATCGAGCTATTAATGATAGAAGCCAGATTATCGAGGAGAAGCATAATATGTTTGTTGCTATTACGCGTTCGAAACGATTGTGCTATCTGACTTTCCCTCAAAAGAAAATGATGCCATGGGGCGAAATGAAGCATCAACAAGCTTCACGTTTTATAACAGCTCTTAAAGAATCGAAAGCTTCCTAACGGTGGCATATCAACGGAAGATACGAAGAGCGAAGAGAAATCATGGTAACGGAGGACATGCATAAGGCATACGCAGGAGAACCGTGTCTCGGCTGCCTTTACGGCAAAGCAAAGTTTGCAATGCAGAGCTAGTAGCGCACGTCGCCTATTAGGTATCTCATAACAACTGCCCGCTCAGACCCACTGGGACAAATTGTCCCAGTGGGTTTTCCTTATGAAGCCTACTGCGATTTACTCCGCGGGGATCGTTCCGAGTGGTTTGCATGTGATGGCGGCTCGATTTTGATCAGATTACGCATGATTTCGCTCCATTTCGAGCCCTGATTTTTGTACTCACTTTGTACTCAGCCATTTCTATTTGCGCTGGTAAAGCGCTATATTTTTACCCAAAAATTTACTATTTCACTATTCCTAGCGACGTTTTCGACCCCATTTTGTGACTTGTACTCAGTTGCGTGTACTCACTTGATTTTCGGGGCATGAAAAAGCCCAGTTCATACTAGGTTTTCTAATGGTCGCGAATTTATTCCCCGAAGCCCGTTAATAAATGGAGGAAATGCGTGAGTACAAAATGATGCTGTTCGGCGTCTGCACCTGCTGGAACTCTAAGGATTTGATAGGATTATCCGGACGAGAAGAGACGTATTTGACGCCATATTTCTCTCGGTTCCGGGGAGTGGGAGTGATCGCGCACATTATCGTGAGGTTTGGATTGGGTGTGTTTTGGCGTGATTCGGTGCTCTGTTGAGCGCCTCAGTTGCCTCCAAGCCACTCGAACCATAGTCTCTACAAATGCTCTCTTAGCGGTTGCTGAGGGAGCATTTCTTATGGTTGAACTGCATTGAGTAGGTATCGATGATCGCGCTATAGGATGTCATCATCACGATAATGTGAGCTTACACTTGCATTTCGGGCATAGAACCAAAGCTGTACTCACGCGCTTCCAGACAGATAAAAGAATCCGTCGGATTTGTACTCACCTTGTACTCAGAAAATGATCTCCAAAATCGACGATCGTGAAGGTGCAAATTCGGTGACGATTGCTGAACTGTATGGCGCGAATAGAGTGGATATAGTAAACTGCAAAGCAGTTAGCCCCGGGACGACCGCTGATTCAAGTCGCCGGGGCTCAATTCTTATAAGCGAAAGGATCCGATGACAGAGTTCTCGAAGATAGAGCGCAAAAACATAGAGTCCTGGTTATCGGCACCAAGATACAAAAGATATCTAGAGATTGCTGATGGAGACGATAGTGCTGCGCTTGATTTCTATCTTTGGAATATCGGGCTCGCCCAAGCGGTATTGCGTGACGTCTCCTTTTTCGAAGTAGCGCTTAGAAATTCATACAATCGCGAGATAGAAGAGAATTTCAATGGCGATGAACACTGGCTGCTCGATGCATCATCGCCATTAAGGAAACCGATTCTCAGAACCAACAAACGCGGACAGATTAATGATGCGAACAGGATCAATAGAAACATCATCGACCATTTGAAGGCCGGTCTCAGAGATAGCGCTACTCCTGACGATATTGTCTCCAACCTAACCTTAGGATTCTGGGCGCATATGACCGATCGCCATCACGAGCGCGTTCTATGGATTCCCATTCTTCATAAGGTGTGGCCAAAGGGTGCTTCTCGCAGCGACATCAACTCGCGAATCGCGCAGATCAACAATGTACGCAACCGTGCGGCTCATCATGAGCATCTATTTGTGCCCGATGGTGAAACATGCTCGACTCTTGAGGCATGCAAGGATGCTGTTGAGCTCTTTTCGCGACTTGCCCCAGATGCATGCAGTTATGTGTACGGCGATAAAGATAGGATTTGCTCGGTCAGCGAATTCGTATCCAACAATCCCGCGCCTTGTAAAGTTGTGATCTAGCTACTTCATCCACCAAGCGCTTCTGCCCTTGGTGGCTTTGCCACCGCTTTCGCGATATTTGAAGCTTGCTCCCTGCTTGTTGAGCTCACTGATAGCCATGACAATCTTTCGGTCTCCGATCACCCAAAGATTACCACCCGTATCTCGCTTGTCGATGAGCTCAAGACCAGCTGCTTCAATGGCCGGAATGAGCCAGCCGTCATCGGCGGCTTCATTGACATCCTCAACTTCGGAAGTTGCTGAAGGGTCGCTTGGGTTTTCAGGGATGTCTTCTTTCTCATCGCTTATGACGGTTTCAGCAGCCTTTTCATCAACTCTAGAAGCGCCCTCGTCTCGTGGCGCTTGAGGCCGTCGTCTATCCAGACCATTCGGGAAGATCAACGAATCTTGTTGAGCGGCCTCCAGGTAGTCGATCTCGCTCAAAGATGTATCGAACAAGCCAACGTGCTCGCCCCTATGTTTGTTGATGCCGGTATAGGTAAGACTCGCATCCTCGTAGCGACGGAACTTGTAGACCGCATCGTTCATGAGCCCGTTATTGAAGACTCCAAGCGACACGAGTAGTTCAAAGTCCCTGACTGAAAGCCCTGTCACTTTATAGAACAGCCCTGGCTCAAGCTGCGTGATGACGTCTTGCAGCGTTTGCTCGCGGAAGTCGGTCAGATACATGAAGACGGGGATTCGCGTGGCAAATTTGATCAGCTTTTCTTGGATTTCCTTGCGTTTGCTCTTGTATTCCTTTTCCTCTTCGGAGAGCTCTTTCTTCTCTTTCTTAGTGAGCTCTCGATCATCTTCGGCTGCTTGCTTCTTGGCTTTCTTCACAGCCTCAGACTTATTGATAATGGTCTCAATGTCTTGATTAAGGCTACGGAAGCCCTCTATGCTCATAAGCGCGCGCAAGGCTTCCTCGTTGTTGAGGATGCGCGAGAGCGTGTCATTATCGACATTCACCAGAAGCGCGCTCTCCCAGCGACGAGCAAGCAGCGTGGCGGAGGTACCAGCCATGGCAATATCGAGGATTTCGGCCGCGCTCACTTGCTTCATGGCGCTTCCGTCGTATGCGAGGACGGGCAGGAAGTCGATGAACTCGCCGACCTTCTGCTCGGGGCTCACGTTGCCTGTGGAGAGGCGGCAGCTGTAGTCAGAAACCATGCGCAGAGACCTGTCGAGCGCGAAGTCGAACACGTAGCATTCCTGCTTGATGACCTCTTCTTCACCGTTGTCGCCTTTAACAGTCCAAGGGCTCTGCACGCGGAAGGCAGCCTGAAAGTAGGTCTCGGGGCTTCGCATGTTTGTGAGCATGAAGATGCCCGTCCAAGGCTTCACGGTAACGCCAGTCGTGAGCTTGCCACATGTGAGCGTAATGGTCTTCGATTTCAAGGGATCCTGCATGGTCTCTTGCACGCGCTCTAGGGCAGCAAGGCCAACACCAGCCTCGACTCCAGCGGCTACGTTGATCTGATAATCCTGGAAGAACGCGTTCTGCGGTTCGTTCAGAAGGTTGCGCATGGCATAGCAGGAATTCACGCGCGGGAGATACCAGACGGTGTGATTCAGCACATTCAATAAGCGCGTGTCTGAATAAGGCAATGCGGGCTTTTGTGCTCCAAGCTTCAGGTCATCGTGAGATTGCGGCATATAAGAACCTCTCATGAGGTTCAGCCACTTCTGCACATGTTCTTTCATGACGAACTCGGCACTATCTCCCTCACCCCCAGCTTCGAAGAATGCGTTGAGATCGAAGGAGTTGTACTCGCCGCCACGGGCGACATCGATTATCTCGTCGGGCACCTTATATGTGAGCATGACCATGCGCGGAAGCGATGCGTAGGGGTTGGGGTCGTCGAGATGCGCAGCCGGCCACATCTCCTTGGCAGCTTGCTCGTCAGAGTAGGTCCAGTTGTAGATCTGCTCCTCGATGAACTCACCCGATGCTAAAGCGCGGAAGGGTGTTCCCGACAGGAAGAGATAGTGTTTCGTGGTAATAGGAAGATATGTCTCGTCATATTCGAACATATCCTTCACTTTGGTTTCGGCGGCTGTCGAAACCATTTCTTCAGTAGTATTGAGCTCGTCTTCGTCCTCTTGCATGAAGAGATTCTTGGAGTTCTCGTTCCAAGCCCCAAAGTGGTATTCGTCAAACACGACCAAATCCCACTCGGTCAGATGCACCCATTCATTGCGGGGCTTTATACCGCCCGTGCTCTTATCTCGACCCATGAAGTCCTGGAAGCTACCGAAGCAAACAATAGGTCTATCTTGATTCGCGTCTTCGAACTGCAAGCCCTCACGGGTGACGAATTGCCACCCCTCGAAGTCTACGTGGCACATGAGGTCGTCATGCCATGCAGCTTGCACAGCTGGCTTGAAGGTGAGCACGAGCACTCGCTTGGCATCCATGCGCTTTGCAAGCTGGTAGGTTGCGAAGGTCTTTCCGAAGCGCATCTTGGCATTCCAGAGAAACTTCGGAGCGCGATTAGGATTCTCTCGTTCAACCGACCCGTAGTAATCGAGCGTTTTCTCGACAGCACGGCGCTGCTCGGGTCTCATTGAGAAGTCTTGCGTACGTTCTTCTTCGTTGTCTGTTCTATCTCGAACGGCAAGCCATGCTGCTCTGAGCTCATCGACAGTGCAGCGAACCCATTCGGTCTTCTTGCCGTCTGCATCTCGAAGGCGCATATGTCCGTATTGTTCGAGCTTGTCGTGGACTGGATGATCGAGGAAGGACGTTCCATCAGAGCGGACCGCTGACTCCAAAAAGACGACTTCATAGGGCCTCGTGCCTGGCTTGAGTGTCGGGTAATGCTCGTGCATGCGCTTGTCGATGGTGCGAGCTGTGAAACCGACTTTGATCAATCCTTCAAGCTCAGGGTTATTAGGCTCTGTGTAGCCATAGATAATCGGTATTGCATCGGGCTTTTGCGGAAAGAAGTCTTGTTTGCTCATAGAATGACCTTAAATGTGATTACAAATACCAGGATGTCGAGAAGCGCCAATAAGATCGAAACCAGAAGTGCGATACTCGCGCCTTTATTCAATAAGCGAATTAAATCGTTTCGTTCTTTTGTACTGGCGTAATGCGCTTGAAGTGAGTCAGCATAGTTGCGTGCGGAAGAATATGAGGCGCTGAAAGTCTCGTCGCTATTCACTGAAGTCAATAAGCCATCGCAGTATTCTCTTAAATCCTTGGGTGGGCTTAGCTGCTTGTAGTGATATCTGAATTGAGCGCAAAGAGCAAATATCAAGGCTACAGCCTGTCCAATCAGTGAAAGAACCGTCAACACATAGCAGAAGACTGGACAGGGTGATTCTATGTTTGAATTTGCCCCCAGCCCGACGGCTGTCAAAAGAGCAATTGATGTGATTGATATTCCTGTAAGAAGGTATCCAGACTGCCGCAACAAAGAGTCATATCTTGCGCTCTCCATCTCGCAGGATTTATCTGCAAGTCTATACAGAAGCTCCGCAGTTTGTGCTTCTGTCATCGATTTCGAGTTATTTGCTTCTTGTATTTCGGTCATCATTGTTTCCAGATCTAGTCTCGTAGCTAGGAGCTGGTTGAGTTGGAGGCTGAGGTTTTGGCTTCTCGTCTTTATCGGACATAGCTTCTCCTTTATGCGCGTCTATTCTGAAAGCTCCATTGGCTTGATTAACGAGTCGATGAACTTCTGCTCCTCTTCAGTAATTCCATACTTTTCATAAAGCTCATCATCAGTCCAGGGTTTAGAGAAATCTTGGATAGGGACGAACCCATAGACTTTGCTTGTTGCGTGCTGAGATGGTTTTTTGAGTAAGACCATGAATCTGAAAAACTTTGTTGAGATATAGCTAATGACATTTTCGGCCTCTTGTTTTGTATCAAAGGGTCCGATGACTAAATACGTTTCAGTGCAGACAGTGCTAGGCTCTCCTAGAAAAGGTTTTCCAATAATCGGATGAGGAAAAGCGTCGCTACCACTTCCAGCTTCAGGAATGAAAACCTTCCATTTGTTTATCCATTCAGTGTTTTTGTTAATCCTTCCTCTTTCGATGAAAGAAGTGCCTCCGTTTTCAAAGAGTTTTAATCCGCTTTTATCGGTTCCTCGATATAGCGTATCGAGTCCGAATGGTTTTCTTGCGCTAACGAGATCGCTAAATGGGTCTACCATTTCTTTCTGAACTTTACGCAATACACCTATTCCTGCGTTCCATCGAATGAAAGTGTCACAGCCTTCCTCAAGAAGAGGTCTCTCCGATTGCGAGAATTGCGGAGACACATCGTTGTTAATGACAAGACAGTCGCCTGGATGATCGCGGTCCCAAAGGAAATAACATATTCCGCCCTTGATCTGCACACCGGGGAATACAGCGGTAGCATCTGCGAAGTCAACTATTGTTCTTAATCGATTGTCATTGAGCATTGCATTGCGGAAGTTATCCAGCCCTTTTCCGCCAGCAAACCATCTAGCTGGAATAATCATCATTAAAAAACGAGGGTTTAATTTCATTGCTTGTTCAACAAATAGATGATAAATAGGCGAGGCGCTTACTCGATAACCTCCATCGCTCATCTGATACGGTGGGTTTCCAATGATCACATCGAACTTCATATCGAAGACCTCTTCCGGATTGTCTAAGTGAATGAATTCATAGGCGTATTGCTCTTTGCCCTCTTCGCGGTCGTACTCACCTTCTGAGGCTCCGCAATAGGCGCATTTGCCGTTCTTCCAGGTGTGCTGCATTTGCTTATAGTCGATGCGCCCTTCGGGATTGTCGAAGCGCACGACGGAATATTCGCTTTGGGGATACTTGCTGCAGTAGATGCTTCGACGTGAAAGAAGACTTGTGAGCTCCGTGATGGCAATACCGAAGACTTGGTTCTTGAATACATGCTCTATCACGTCTTCGAGCATGTTCTGAAACGCGATGTCGCGCCCATCAAGCTTGTCGCCAGCTCGAAGCTTCTCGTTAATCTCGTATGAGATCTGTTCGTAGTTTGGAAGCTGTGCTTCGATAAGCCGCTTTGCGATCTCGCGCAGGAAAACACCGGATTTGCAAGCAGGATCGAGGAAGGTTGCGTTCTTGTCACTCCAAATCTCCTTCGGGAGCATATCCAGCATCTGGTTAACTACCTCGGGCGGTGTGAACACCTCGTCGTTGGAGAGGTTGGCAAGGCAGCTCAGCACATCGGGGTTGTAAGTCGCCGAGAACAGATCACTCACAGTTCATCACCTCGTAGAAGCTCGTGAGCGGGTATTCGGTTATGGGCTTGGGTATGAAGGCCTGGGTCTCCTCGTCGTATTCCCATTCGGTTCGAGGATTGATGCCCCCGTCCTCTGCGATATCTCCAAATAGCGATAGGGTTTCTTTCGGCTCGACGTTGCCTTCGAGCATCTCGTCCAGACGGAAGTCGCGGCGCTTAACTTTGTCGCCTGTAACAAGCGACCATTCCGAGAAGATGATGGGATTGCCTTTGGCATCGAGCATCGTGAGCGCGTCGCCGTTGAGGATGTTTCGGGTTAAGACAAAGCTGATCGCCCCAAGGAACCTAGGATCGCCATCTGTCTTGACGACTTTTTTCCACGCTTTTTCAACTATCGACAAGAGACGATCGCGACAATCAGCAGCGTTGTCAGCAAGGAGTTCAACGCCGTAGATGCTCCCAACAGCAACGAAGGCGTATTTCTCCCAGTCACGCGGGCTCTTGCCGTAGCGCTGTGTCACCACGGCGATCTTTCGTCTGAGTATCTCGGCAAGGAAATTGCCGTCGCCGCAAGCGGGCTCAAGGAAGCGGGAGTCGATGCGCTCGGTCTCTTGTTTCACCATGTCCAGCATGGCGTTGACCTCGCGCTCGTTTGTAAAGACTTCGCCGTGATCGGCGACACGTTGTTTCGACTTGACCTGCTCTGCCATCCACACTCCCGAGGGTCCGTGCGAAATGGCGATTGATTAAAAACGTAGACGTTATTTGGCTCTAGGCACCGTTAGGGTAAAATCATTCTTATACAGGTAAGATGCGAATATGTCGATACCGAAAAAAGCGGCTTTTTGGGCTTCAAATAACGTCTACGTTTTTGAGGTGTGAAAAAGCCTTAATAACCATCAGGCGGTCTCGCTTAGCAATGCTTTCCGGTCTTCTTTCATCCAAGTATCGAATGTCGTGATGCTGATCTTCAGGCGATCTGCCGCCTCTTTGCGCGTGATCGCGCCAGATTCGTAGGCGCGCTTCGTCTTGAGATAAATACCTGGTCGCTCGATCTTGGGTCTTCCAAACCTGACACCGCGCGCTTTTGCGGACGCTATTCCTTCGGCCTGTCTCTGTTTGATGTTCTCGCGCTCTACTTGAGCGACATATGAGAGAAGCTGAAGCACCACATCGGTGATGAAGATGCTCGTGATCTCTCCTTTGTCGTTTCGCGTGTCGAGCAATGGCATGTCGAGCACGACAATATGAGCGCCTTTCTTCTGCGTGATAGATCGCCACTCTTCGATGATTTCTTGGTAGTTTCGTCCCAGCCGATCTATCGACTTGACGAAGATCACATCGCCAGGCTTGAGCCTTCGCATCAGGCGGCGGTAGGAGGGGCGGTTGAAATCCTTTCCGCTTGCCTTATCAGTGAAGATTGCGTCGTCGCTCAAGCCAAGCTCTCGAAGCGCGTCTAATTGTCTTGCAAGACTCTGGTCTTTGGCAGAGACTCGCGCATATCCATAGTCCATGAATGATTCCTTTCTTGCGAGATTGATTAAGGGGCGCGGGGGATCCCCCGCAAACTGGTTGGCGGATGGCTGCAGCCGTTGCCGACCAGTTTCCCGAATTCGGGCAAGTTGCTATGATGCGGGCGAAGACGTAATACGTCATAGGCTACTTGCTAGAATTCGCCATAGCGGCCCGCAAACGCAATACGCTATGGGCTACTTGCAAATAAAGTCTTCTAAGGCCTTAGAACGGCTCTCAATGAGTCTGTCTTCGAATTTGAATCAAATGAGCTTTCTGAGGGCTTTTGATTGCCTTATGGAATGAAAGCCGTGAAGGCAGTGAAAGCTGATTGCTATATCTCGACGTGGCCTTCATCGCCTTCACTTCCTTCATTTGTGACCTTCTCTAGGGTGATGACTTGTCCGGTACTCGTGTGCTTCTTGCTGTAGGCGACTCCTCGCAGTCGCATGAAGGCACTATGCTGAGCGAGGAACTTCCCGAACGTTGCTGCTGTCACACCTTCAACTTCTGCTGCCTCAGTCAGATCGCCAACTGATCCACTCCAAAAGTGTTCGAAGCGCTCTGTAACGAACTCAATCACCCTAAGCACACAATCAGGAATCTCTCGCTCTTCAAGCTCTTCCTCGCTCGTACGCTCGATGAGGTTCCATCGGCAATCCCTGAGTGCCAGCTTCAGTTCCCGAAACTCTACATCGCGTCCGGTGACCGTAAGCGTCGCGTCCCCAACGCCACGCGACGCTCGCTTCAGAATCCAGATGCTATCTGCGCTACCCGTAATCCCGCTCGATCCGGAGACCGTATTCATGATGTCCTCGTCGGCCATCTTGCGGGTGTGATGCACCACCATCATTGCTAGCCCGTGCTTATCGGCTACGGCCTTTAATGCAGAAAAGTCGCTGTAGTCTGCCGCGTAGATGCTGTCGCCCGTTGGGTTACGCACCTTTTGGAACGTGTCCACGAAAACGAGCTTCAGGTCGGGATGCGTGATGACGAAGTACTCGATCTGCTCGGCCAAACCATCCTTGATGGTCGCTGCAGAGTTTGCGAGATAGAAGCGGTCGTTCGCCTCGTCGGTGAGCTTCCAGAGCCTCTTCTTCACTCGCGCATAGGTGTCCTCAAGACAGAGGTAGAGCACCGCTCCCTGGCAAACGGCATAGTCCCAGAAGGGTTGCCCCATGCTCACGGCAAGACCCATGGCAAGCACCATCCATGACTTGCCGATCTTGGGAGCGCCAGCAAGTATGTGCGCTCCCACGGGCAACAGATCTTCTATTACCCAATCGGCCTCAGCAATAGGCTCTTCCAGCAGCTCCTGAGCGGTTCTCGCGCAAAGCTCTCGCATCAGAATCCTCGCTCAAGCTCTATGATCGCGCTCTCGCCGCTCGGTAGCCTCTTGGCGATCTCCTCTTCCGACAGGTCAGCGAAGATGCTCCCAATCTTCTCCGTTAGCGCCGCGAGTTCAGGGCTCACGTTGTCGGCATCGGTTATGCGCAGAAGCTCGCGATGGATTAGCAGCATTCCGTCTTCCATCCCCTTCTGCATGCGACTGGACGGAACGACCTTTACAGTCGTGTCAGAAAGCTTGCTGATGATGTAGTCCTGCTTGGTCATGCCGCTAACGGCAACGAGCTGGTCAAGTAGCTCCGCCTCTTCCTTCGACATGCGAAACGCGATGGTCTTGCTGCGATGCCTTCCGTGCGCGTCTAGATTCTTCTCGCTCATTCTTGATCACTCCTTATCGTTTCCTTGATGAATTGCCTTTGTCTCATCCAGTGCGGATATTCCGCTACCGCGTTGGATCCCTAAATCGTCTGCCATGTCGTCTTGCTTGTTCGGGAACAGGTGCGCGTAGCGCATGGTCACCTCAGTGCTTTCGTGGCCGAGCCTGTCTGCGATGGCAAGCGGCGAGTAGCCGAGCTCGATGAGTAGCGACACGTGGCTATGGCGTAAGTCGTGGATGCGGATGCGCTTGACCTTGGCAGCTTTCGAGCCGCGATCCATCTCGTGGTGCAGGACCGATTTCGTTGCCGGGACGAGCCTGTCGAAGTCGCGCAGGTCGGGAATGCACTTCATGAAGTCGATGACCTCATCGACAAGGAACTCCGGCATCACGATGGTCCTCACCGATTTCGGCGTCTTCGGCGCAGTGACGACATCCTCGCCATGCATGCGCTGGTAGCTCTTGGTAACGGAGAGGCGCTTGCTCTTGAAGTCGAAATCGGCTGGCGTGAGCGCGAGCATCTCGCCCAGGCGAAGCCCGCACCAGTAGAGCAGCTCGAAGGCGATGAACGACTGTGGCTTATCCATGATCTCGCGGCTGAAGCGCAGGTACTCGTCCTTCGTCCAGAAGCTCATCTCGTCAGCTTGCTTGCTGCCGATCTTGCCGACTTTTGCCATGGGATTCGATTCGAGTCCGTAATAACGAACGGCATGGTTCAGCATGGCGGAAAGCTGGTTGCATATCGAATGCAGGTAGGTCTGCGAGTATTCGAGGCCGTTGCTCGTGCGCATGGCCATGAGCTCGTTTTCCCAATTGAGGATGTCGAGTGCGGTGATTTCGTTTACGCGCTTATGTCCTAGGAAAGGCAGGATCTTGCCTTCAATCATGTTCGCCTTGGTCTCGCGGGTAGTGCGGCGAAGGCGCATCTTCGTGTCCTCGGCATAGACTTCGTAGAACTCGGAGAACAGCATGGTTGGGGCGCCCTCCATGCGCTTGAGAAACTCGTATTCCCATTGACGCGCTTCTTTCTCGGTCTTGAATCCACGCTTGGTTTTCTTCTTAGGCTCTCCCGTCCAGTCCCTATAGCGGCACTGCACATAGAAGGTTCCGCGCTCCGTATCCTTGCTAACGGACATCGTTTCCACCTCGCTCGGGAGTAGGCATGGGCTCGCCAGCGAAATAACGTTCCTCGAAGTACATGCGGCTAACTTTTCCTTGAACGATCAGGCAGCCTTTCTTTGCTAGCTCCGCATTGAGCTTGCGGATAACCTTGTAGGCATATGCCTTTGACGTGCCAAGTTGCTCTGCAACTTCAGTTGCATTCATTAGTCTTGTTCCCATCTGTGCTCCTTTCGTTGATAGGCATAACATCACGTTTTTGTGATGTTTCGTTTTCGACTATAACCTCACGTATTTGTGATGTCAACGGAAATGGAGAAATTTGCTCACATTTACGTGAGGTGGTAATCTGTATCCCTGACAACTTGTCAGGGGTCTACGCCATGAGAAGGGTCTCTGTTTATGAAGAAAAAGGAAATCCCCAGCCTTGCGAAGAAGCTGAAGAAGCTTAGAGACGAGCTACATCTCACTCAGAAAGAGGTGGCAGATAAGGCTCGCATAACCGAGTCTGCTTATCGCGCATATGAGCTCGGCGATCGCAATCCGAAACCGGATATCCTGGATAGGATCGCAAAGGCGCTAGGGGTGAGACCTGAATACTTGAGTGCGCCAACGTTCAGAAACCGACGCGAGTTCGCTTACGCGATTTTGGAGAACGAGGATTCTTTCGGTTACACCGTGCGTGACATAGATGGTGTTCCTGCCATCGTGAAGGGTTACGGCAACGCCATGGACTTCTTCGCCGACTTCGTCCGTGATTGGGAATTGATGCGCGAAAAGCTCGATAACCACGAGATCTCGAAAGAGGAATACGAGGACTGGAAACGTACCTGGGATAGTGGTACGTGGGTCAAAACCAACGATGGCAAGAGTCCGTATACGGGGAAGTAGCCTGGCATCGAAACATGAAAGTTAATACCGAAAATATTAGTAATTGCATATTCGCATTTGTTCGAACCATGGATGCATACGACTATATAGTCCAGGAGCTGCCCCTTTGCAATGAGCTGCGGGAATTTTCTAAAGGGAGCATGAATTCTGTAGACCCATCGGAAGTAACAAAGGCAGATGCAGCCTATATTGATATAAGGCTAATGCTTCAAAGAAAATACTTTAGTCATGGAGGAAATGTATATCTTCCAGATTTGTTACGAGTTAGCAGGAAGAATCAAGAGTTTGATGCAAAAGAGATTGATGATCTTCTAGATGAAATTGATGTCCTCAACAATAGACCAATAGAACTTGTCTCGCCTAATGGATATGTTATTCAAAGCAATTACAAGATAGCGGAGACGATAATTTACGGCCATTATTTACATGCTGACACAGATAAGTTAAATGCACTTCTCCATCTTCCGGCACAAACAATAACAAAGCTCATTGCTCCCTTTGTATTGCGACGCGAAAACATTTTACGTAGAGCGCGTGAACTCTTTTCAACTCGCAGCTTTGAAACTGCTATCACCAACGGTGGGGCCTCAGGCTTTGTTTGCCTTGACGACGATAAGACTGAAGAACGAGAAATTCTAGACTCACCATTCTGGAAGAATGCATATGGGCATGATGCTTCTTATGATGAAGTATGTTCTTCTGCTGAGTCCAATTCACTTGATGACAATATTGTAGTTCTCCTTGCTGCAGTGTTTTTTGAAGAATTGTCAAAACATGATTATGATGTTGATGTCTTGCGAGAGCTTGTTTGGGATGATTATTGGGAAGATTGGGGCGATTTTTCCGAGGGTCATCGATTTACTTCCTCGTTTGAGCATCCTGGTTTCTCATCATCTGTACTGCATGAGGGTGGAGAAAACTATGCTCAAGTTAAGTTTTTCCCGCATGTTGATAATCCTTGGATTACTAGAACTAAACAATATCCTTTATGCGAAACCTGTTTGGTTCTTCTAACGAAGCGTAACAACGAATGGAAGATTAACGGGCTCGTGAGGACAACTTTGGATGAAGGCTAGAGTTGAGATTACTGCGGCTGATGCAATCTGTCTCGAATTGCTGGTCGAGGAGGGTGTTTTTGTCCAAAGAATTATGTATCAACATAATAACTATCCTGATTCATCTAACATACTTTCATTAATAGTGATGCCATTTTTAGCACTCATTGAACATGACTCTGTTCCTTATCTTGAAGAACGGTTCGGATTTCAACTACCGAAAGAAAGCTCAGATTTAGCTAGGATCCGACATAAAACAAAGTCAATCGATTCACGTTGTCTTAATTATCGGAAATACTCAGAAGAAGCTTCAGCAATAATCAAATCAAACAGAGATAACTTTCGAAAAAAGGGTGTTGCGCGACTAATGCCTTCCTTTTTGGTCAAAGACATAGGTATCTCGTACTTTGATGGCGAGCCAATTTATAGCACGTTTTCTGTTGCCAACTTTCTTAACGATCAGAACGAATCATTATGGAACAACAGCAAGGAGTACTGTGGCTCAATTGGTTATAGTGCAGGGTCAACCTGTGCGTTTCATTACTGTCTTGCGGAACAGTTAATTAAGGATGGGCGCGCTTTCGAGTCACCTGAGTTTATCGTCACCGCGAACGACTATACTTATACCTCTTTGATTGACAATGGAATGAACGGACAGACCAACGACGAGTGTGCTTTCTTCTTTTTATCTGATCAACTATTTCGTTTGTCATCGATAGAAGCGCTTCGAAAGGGAGGATTCCTTGAAAAAACTCTATGGTTAAAACTGGCAACTGTATATTTGTTTCATGCCTATAGAGCTATTGAAAGCTTTGTAGCGTTCATGCATAAGCCATCGCAAGGTCTCTTTTATTCGAGCGATTTCTTAAGCCGATGCTGCAACATCTTTTCTCGTGATGAAAAAAAGAAACTTAAGAAAATGAAAAAGCTACGAAACGCTTTTGTTCACTATGACTTTGAGCCTCTTATCGATTATTCCCTCTTGGGTTCTCGGGATTACGCTTTTCTTCTGAATGCAGTACTAGAGTCAAGAATGGAAATGACGTTTATTCAATACGAATCATTTCTCTCAGCTTTAATCAGCAAGGCGATCACTTCTTTAAAGGTAATTACAGGATTTCCAACATACAGCCCCAGACGCAATGTATTTAAGAGCTGATGACGGAAGCTGCTTTAAGTGAGTACGGCATGAATAGCGGGGATTAGATAATAAAGACAATGAGATGAACGAGATGATGGCGGAGCGTACGACGGTGTTTACTAAGTCGAATTTATCCAGTCGAGTGGGAATAATATTTGCCAAAATTGCATAAGATTCTATAGGGCGATGGCAAGCTGCCTTGCGAAATACGACGAGCAGGGTCAGATCTAATAAGACGTCAAAGCATCACATTTTGACAATGTATTTCCTATTCAAGGAAACTATGCAATTTTCACAGCGGATTCGTAATGCAAAATAATCGCGTATGCTCTGTTTGCAAGCTCTTGAGAGTGAACATTTATGGGACACCCCATGATTCTACAATATTATAGAATCCTTCTAGGGCGATGAATCTAGGAGGATGCGATGGACAAACATGACGTTTATCCGAAAAGCTTTGTCGATGCCTGCCAAAATGTGTACGAGCAAATAGGCCCCCTTTCGCATGCGACCGAAATCTTAGGCTGTTGGGTCTTCGACACCCCTGAAGTTCTCTATATCAGCGGTCCTATGGCGGTCAAAATCGGCACCGGAGAGGTTCTCCACTTCCACATTCCGACTCTCATCGCAGCAGACGAGTACGCCAAGAACATAGCCAGCAAACTTGGCGTTTCCCCTAAAGAACTTCTAAAAGCCCTATTTGATGAAGATGCGAACTATCCGACAATAGAAGTCCCCGACAGATTCAAGCAAAAGCTTTCAAGCTGGGATAGCCAGGGCACAGAGTAATAAATAGCAAGCGAGGTTCATTATGGAAACCAGTCCTGTCAAATGCCCAAACTGCGGCAGCACAAACATAGCTGAGATTCTTTGGGGTCTGCCGGCATTCACCGACGAGCTCAAGAAGCGTCTTGACAAAGGAAAGGTCGTGCTTGGCGGATGTTGCACTAGCGATGATGATCCACGTTACCAGTGCAATGAATGTATGAGCACATTTGGAAGAAGTGAGTTTGCCGAAGAAGCAAGAAAGCTCATGGAAAGACGCATCCTGAAAGGAATCATGTACGGAGCAGCCGTTGGCGATGCTCTAGGTGTTCCTTACGAATTCCGACAGCGAGACACCTTTACCTGCAAGGGAATGTCAAGTGGAGGAGCCTACCAGATGCCAAAAGGAACTTTCTCTGATGATACCTCCCTACTGCTTGCAACGTATGACAGTATCCGCGAGTGCGGTTGCATCAATATAGAGGACATGAGCAACAAGTTTAGAAAGTGGTTATACGAAGGCGCCTATACTGCTGATGGAAGGGCGTTCGGTGTAGGCGACACCACAGCAACAGCGCTTTCTAAAGGACAAGGACAAACTCATGAGCGGTCCAATGGAAACGGTTCCCTTATGAGGATTGCACCTCTTACATATACGGACGCAACAGACGATGAAATGAGAGCCGTGTCGGCGATAACCCACGCGCATCCTCTTTCCATGGAAGCGTGCGTATCCTTCGTTCACATCCTTCGATCGGTGATCAATGGTGAAAGCCTTATAGCAACTATTGAGGCAAATGTTCCTCGAGATCCGCATTTCGCTTTCCTTCGAGAAATCGAGGGCTGGTCCCGCGATGATGTTAGATCGACAGGATTCGTCATAGATACGCTTGGTGCCGCACTATGGTGTGCTCTCAATACCGAGTCTTATGCCGATTGCGTCCTTGCAGCCGTCAATCTGGGCGACGATACAGATACGACTGCCTGTGTTGCTGGCGCTCTGGCGGGAGCCATGTACGGCTATGATTCGATTTACAAAAGCTGGATCGAGCAACTTCGTGGCAAAGAAGTAATTGACCGATGCATTTTTGGTTGAAAGATCCTTTTCAAGGATCCGGAAATCGCCCTCTGAAAAAGTTTTGAAAGAAAAAAGAAATGGAGCAATCAGAATTTGAAAATATACCCATTTGGTATCTTGAGAAGGTCATTAACAGAACAATTCCCGGATTATCCATGTTCGTACGTGATACGAACATGTCAGCTGATTTAGCCAAGAAATATGAAGTCGGCAAGATACTTCGAGACAGAGTTTTCACAGATGCAACTTGTAGGGTTGGCGGGTTAGTCACTTCTCATCGCGTTTCCATACTTTCTAATCACATGCCAAACTTAGGCGATCTAGTTGGCGAAAACGAATCTGCAGCTCAGTTTGGCCTTTGCGTCGCGCAGCATGGTTCGCGTTTCAAGGTCCTAGATAATTTCGAGATCGACGGTAAAACTCAAATACTTTTGTTGCATTTACCAAACGACGAAAACTGGAAACTATTCCAATCGTTAACACTAGACGTCGAGGACGAGCTTATTAAAGAGAGCAGAGAGTATTTCCTACACAAAAAAGACACCCGACCTATTCCTGAGGTTAATTCCGAAGAATGGTACGAAAGACTAACATTTCCCCTCGGATTTGATGAAAAGCTGGAGCCGTGGCCGCTAGATGATTCTATAGAGAAGCGCATGAAACCTTTGAGGGAACTAGACTTCAGAGAAGTTGCGGGCAGAGTTTTATACATAAAAGACATGTACCGACTCTTGCATCTTGAAGAATTCAACACCAATCTTCCGAGCAATCTGTCTGATTACCCTGATAGTATTGTATATGGGTATATCGATAAGGACGCCGGTCTAAGCATGCGCGTCCTCTGCGCAGCGCGCTTATGTGATAGCAAATTAGAATACCTAGACGCATTTCATGAAGTAATGCTCATTATCCGGGCAGGAGGAGCCAAGGAAAACTTTGTTGCCCAGATTGTCGACACGACACTTTCTGATTATGCTGACCTCATCACAAGTGTTGAAGAAACATACAATGATAACGAAGCGAAAGAGGAAACACGTAAACTAGGCTTCTTAGACAACTTCAGACATGAAGATTACCCTGATGACATCCAAGCAATTCTGGTGACACAAAATGAAGTCAACGGATATGAGCAAGTCTGGATGCGTTTAGAATTCATCAAAGAGAGCACAATATATGCAAAGCTGCTGAACGAGCCTGCGCAAAAGTCATTCAAGGTACATGCAGGCGCCATTCTTCCTCTATGGCCCCGTGAAGACGAAAACAACTTGACACTTTTTGCATTGGCAGATGACGCGCTATAAACGCGATCAATATGCTCGCTAAGTCATTCGGTATTTTGGAATTTCGTAGCTTCGTAAAATTGTGCATGGTACCCATCTCAAAATTTGACATTGAACAAGCTAAGAACTTCAAACCCCAAACAAAGGTCCGCATACGTAAATTGGCCGCCGAAACAGTGCAATCTGAAAACCCATTATCTCTACTCAAACCTGCAAGCGTCCTATTGATAAGCTAGGAGAATCTTGATCTACACCACAGCAACCAAGAAAGCGATGAAGATCGCCTTTGACGCCCACAGAGGACAAACAGACCGAGCGGGTATCGATTACGTGAACCATCCGCTTCGTCTCGCAGAGCAAATGGAAACCGAATCTGAAACATGCGCCGCACTCCTTCACGATGTGGTTGAAGACTCCGATTGGACAATCGAAATGCTCGCCGCCGAAGGCATCCCTAACGACGCCCTAGAGGCAATAAAGCTCCTCACGCATAAAGAAGGCATTCCGTATATGAAATATGTTGAGTCTTTAAAAGACAACAAGATAGCCCGCAAGGTGAAGCTCGCAGATCTCGCTCACAACAGCGATCTTTCGCGGCTGCCTGAGGTTTCAGAAAAGGATCGTGCTCGCGCAGGAAAATATAGTGAAGCAATTGAATTGCTCAGTAGCTGATTGACCTGCTCGGCTACAAAGCAACGAACGCACCAAAGCGCTTCTATATCAAAAGCTATTTCAGAGGGCGATCCTTACCAGGCATGTCGAAAATTGTTCGGAGTCCGTTTTCTGGCGGCTGAGTAAGAGGAAAAAGTAATTGCCTGGCTGACCATGCACGATCCAACCCGATGAAGCCTCAATCTGCGCGAAGGTGAGAAGATGCTCAAGACACGCCATGAGCGCTGGTGTTATAAACATCAGCTACATCTTATACGTGCAACTTGCGAACATTCGCTGATACTATTGAACCATGTGTAAAAGATGCATCATATTTACCTACGACGAAGTGCTCGACATCGTGATGAAGCTCGAGGTTGGAGCTCCGCTGAATTTCAATCCAGACTGGCCGGTTCGAACAACGGAAGCTTATCCGAAGTCGGTCGCTCCCCTTATCGTGCCGAAGTTCGACACTGCTGCATCTGCACCAACCTTCGCACCAGGATCGCTGGGAGTACGGGAGCTTTCGTGGGGATTCGAAGAGTCTTGGAAGCCCGGCGTTGTATTCAACACACGAATCGAAAGCGCCACAAAGCCAACCTGGCGAGAATCCATGCTACACCAACGCTGCGTCCTTCCCGTCCCCGCTTTCTTCGAGACACATCGCGAAGAAACCTACCCCTCACCCAAAACGGGAAAACCCATCAAACGCCAATACGAATTCCGCATTCCTGGGCAGGACATCATCTTCATCGGCTGCACGTGGCGCGGAAGCACCTTTTCCATGGTAACGACTGATGCGAACGAAGACATGGCACCCATTCATCACCGTATGCCACTCATCGTGCGCCAAGAAGAGCTGCCGCTTTGGTTCGGACCAGATTACCAGCAACTTGCTGACCGTTCCGAGATTCGACTAGAAGCACAACCTGCCTAATTTTCCAAGCAAGCGTGATCCTTGCGCTCCGCCGCCGCTATCAGTAGGATGCGTCTTCTGCCAATCCGAACGTCTTGCTACTTCCACAAGAGCGAGGCGTTCGGGTCGCGTTTGCGCTGTTCATCCATTGACCACTCCTGCTTTATCTTCCATGATATAAACTACTCAGAGGTTATGATTCTGCCAAGTAGCCGGACGTTCTTCGGCATTCCTGTTTAGAGGGTTGCGCTATGGAAGGAATTCCAACATGACGATGAAGCTTTTCTGGCAAGCGCTCCTGAAATTCTTTTGCGGCGTAGTCATCGTCGGCGTTTTGCTATTCCTTCCCGCCGGCACGTTCGATTATTGGAACGCATGGCTACTCATAGGCATCCTGTTCTTATCCATGCCACTGGTACTGGGATCTTTACCCTCCTTCATTATTTTCCTTGCATACCCCACCATCATCGCAAAGCGGATCCGGAATGAGGAAAAGGTTCTCGAAACGGGACTACCTGGATATTCAGATTACGAGAAAAAAGTGCGCTATCGTTTGATTCCTTTCGTCTGGTAGTGTTCTCGATCACGCCTAGCGAAAGCTGCTCGGTTAGCATCTAACAAAAGCAACCTAGAATGGAAAGAAACCACCGAAAGCGAGGAGCTATCATGTTTGACTTTAATCACGGCGCCGAAGCGTTCTTTCTTTATGGAGCTTTTCAGCACCTGGAAAAAGAAAGCGAAGAGCTTGATAAGTTCGAGGCGGACAACGAACCTCGGAACATGCATTCATCTACTTCCTTCAACGCCGATCTCGAATGCTCTGACGATTTCGATGCTGGCGACTTCTTTGATGAATACGATGATGAGTTCGATGATGAATACAGCGACGAAGACGATGACTTCGATTTCGATGACGACTTCGACGACGAGTACGACGAGTACGAAGACGATGACTTTGACGATGATGACGAAATCATAGACGAGTTTTAAAAGGGCGCGTTCTGAAGAAGATGGATAATCATCTTTGCTATGAGCAAGGTCACCTAAGCAGTTTCCCCTTCTGAACGCGCTGCTTGCGCTCCCCCGCCGCCGTCACTGTCAATAGCAGACCTTAAGCACTTCGAGTGTGAGATATCCTTCGCCTGGTAAGGCCCACCACCATTCCGACCAAGGCACCCATTAGAGCGAACACGATCCAGCCAAAGCCCATCGAAGACAGCGGGGTATCTCGAGCGGAACGATGGCTATCACATTGGTCCTTTTATCCCGAAAAGGAGCGAATCCCTGTCGCTCTGCTAGCCGTTACACTCCCTGAAAATGGCAAACGACCAGAAGTACAGCCAGGAAGCCGAAGTTAAGATACGTAAAGAATTTCATGAAGCGCCTCTTTGAAAGGGCGCGACTTTCAGCAAAATCGGGAAACAGATAGCGAGCTCTCGTAAAACACCGCAAAGTAATAAGGCTTGCAAGCGAAGCAACGAGCGTTCCCGCACCTCCCACGTTCACGCCGACCAGCAAAGCCTGCCAGCTCCCAGTGAAGTGCGAGAGCAGCACCGCCGCAGGAACATTGCTTATCACCTGGCTCAAAAGCGCCGAAGCAATAAGTCCATCTGCCTCCATGAGGCCGCCGAGCAATTCACCCAGATAGGGCATGCGTGCCATATTGCCTGCGAAGATGAAAAAGCATACGAAGGTGAGCAGCAGCGGATAATCAACTGCTTTGAGTGCGCGAACATCCGCCAACGCTACTGAGACAAAGATCACCGCTGCTACGATCCCAACTGGCAGCACACGAAAGACCGCCAGCAAAGAAAGAACAAGTAGGAGCAGATATACCAAGATCCTCCCCAGCTTGAGAGGCTGCTTGCCAGTCCGATCGATCTTCGCTGGCTGGGCGTTCGCCCTTCGCACCAGAACAAACGTACAAACGATCACGAGAACCGCAGATATCATGAAAGGCAGCGCCATCGTCTGGAGAAAATCGACGATCCCGATGGAATAGAAGAAGTACAGATAGAGGTTCTGCGGATTGCCGAACGGCATAATTATGCCGCAGAGATTCGCCGCAAGCCCCTCGAGCACGAACACAGGGGCGATCAAACTGCCCCACCCTGCTTTAACCAGCGCATAAAGCGTGATCGGCAGCATTATGATCAGTGCCAGATCATTAGTGACCACCATCGAGAACACCCCAGTTATAACGACCAAGGTCATAACCACGGTGGTCGGCGTGCTCAATCGTTCGATCACGATGCGCGCAATGCGATCGAACACCCCTGCGAAGCGAAACGCATTCGCTACCGCAAGTACGCTGAACAGACAGCCGAGCGTATTCCAGTCGAAGTATCCAAGATAGGCGCCATCAGGCGGCACGATGATCATGGTGAAAAACGCCAGGGCAGCAGCAACCACAAGCATGACATGGTTGCGCACGAAATCCGTCGTACGCAGAGCCAAGGATATGCTTCGCATGCTTCTAGCCATACGACCGCCCTTCTTTCTTGCGAGCATCATTATACGTGGGAAGCGTTTTTGCTTTTCAGATGTTTTCGAAGTGTCGCGCCAATGGCTATGCTAAGCGTCTTGCTACCTCCACAAAAGCGAGAATCCGACCACGATCGAGTCTTTTCCAAGCGTCGACATTCCCTTTGTTCTTCCGAACTGCCTCATGCTGAACCCATCTATGCAGACCGTTGTATGCCTTGGATTACTGAATGAACCAGTCGAAACAGAAGACACGTCAAGCCATGTTGAACAGCCGCAAGCTAAAACTGCGACCTCGAACGGAATGGTCTCGCACGAACTTCCCATGCAACTTGTCGAATTGGGACGAAAGGTATCAAAAGGAACCGCATAATGGGACTCGCGGGTATTCATTTCATGAAACAAATGGGACATCATTACTCGTGATTTTCGAAAGACCCCATCAAACCAAGGGTGTGAGTTCATTCCTCAGATCCAAGCACATAATGTATCTGCTTCTTGGCTTCCTGAGTCTGCTGCTCATCTCAGCAATCATTCTCATTGGTAATCTTAATCCGAAAGAGCCACCGCCTGCACATCCCCCGACGCCTCTATCGCCTTCTGCGACATCGGGAATAATGTTGGCGTTGGGACCTTTGCTCACATGTTGGGGAATATCGATAAAGATTCGATGTCCCGATCGTTTTGTGCGCCGTTGTTTACTTACGATTACCGGGCTATTCCTGTTCTGGATACTTATTGTCCTTCTAAAGTACGCTTGCGCCATGGAGCACCAGGCTGTCATAACGTTCTGCTGGTACTACTTCTACATTCCGATGCTCATATCGCCCGCGCTCTGCCTCATTTGCGCGTTGCACACCGCCGCAGTTCCCCTTCGTGTCCTACGCACTTTGACGACAGCGACTCTTAGTATCAGCGCAATCCTCGTTGTAATGGTTTTTACGAATAGCTTTCATTTCTCCGTGTTCTCGTTCGATTACGCGGATACTGACTGGACGGCTAACTACACGTATCAGCTTGGCTATTGGCTCGTTGTGTCGTGGCAGGCCATTCTCGTGATCGCCTTTTTCATCACCATCACCTATGCCTCGCGCAGACGGTTGCGAAATACCCTGGCGGTAATCGGCGTGTTCGGGTCCTTCTGACAATCTATGCGATTCTCTACATCCTCAAGATTGACGTCATATTCAAAAGCAACTTTACACTGAGTTACGTACTGGTGTATGTCCTCATAATCGAGACTTGTCTCGATTTCGGCATATTCCCCTCCTTCGCATCCTATCGCGAGACATTCCCTAACCTTCCTTTTGATATCGTCGTGCTCACGGATGAGCCGGAAATCGTCTACCAGACCAAAACCTCAACACCGCCTCCTCAGCAAGTGCGCGAGGAGCTCGCCGAACATCCTGTTTCGATCGGTTCATTCAGAAGCCTCACCGTTCCCGAGTTTCCCGATACGAGATTCCTCGCCCTGGGCATCCAGGGCGGCGTGGCTCTTCTTGCTGAAAACCGCAAGGAGATACATGACCTCACGCGACGCATCACACTCGAACGCAAGGCTCTCGAACGACGCAATGAGCTGCTCAAAGCGGAGATCAAGATAAAAGGCAAGGCGAGTTATTTAGAAAGTAAGCTGGCTCTTTTCGAGGAGATACAAACGGCTCTCAAGGATGCGCTCGAGGCAATGGAGGCCATTCTGGAGAAACTGCACGGTTCCAAGCTTTCCGATAACTCAGCTGATGACAGGGAAGCCCTACTGCGTCTGAGACTCCTCATCGCGTACTGCAAGAGAAAGAGCTCGCTTCTTTTGGCGGGAAAAGACGAAGGAGAACCCGAAGAAGAACGACTGGCTCTCGTTGTAGAGGAACTCGTCGCCGATGCACGAGCTTCAGGCATAGACTGCGCGGCATATGAAAGCGGTTCGATGGCAATCTCCCATGCGGCCCTGAGCGCAGCGTATGATTGCCTGTACAACATAATCTCTTCGTCTCTTGATCTACCAAATCCGACAATCCTCATATCCATGAAAGGACACAATGGCAACCGTCTCGTCCTCGACGTGATTCTGGAGTCTCAAGATCATGTCATTCTGAGCTCGGAGATGCTCCCGCCCCGATCCTTCATCTCACTTGAGGCGGCTGGCATTACCCATCGTCTACACGAGGGACTAGAAGGCTTCAGGTTGTCATTGTCCATTCCGAACGCATTACAGGAGGGACCACAATGACATCCCCCTCCCTAGGCTTGACCGAATCCCAACTACTTCTGCTCGTGGGAACCTTCTACCTCCTGTCCTGCTTGCAAGTGCTCAATGCTGCCCTGGTCTTAAATCAACGCGGCGATAAAAAACGCGCGCGACGTGCCCTATACGAAATCCTGTTGTCTTTGCACCTGGTACTCATGGCCGCGTTGGCAAATAGCGCTTGCCACGGCTGGCTTCCCCCCTCTCTGGGATTGGGGTTCACCTCCATAGAATTAAAAACGGTGATGTGGATAAATGTCCTCATCAGCTGCTTTGGAATTGCACTGGTCGTTCAGACCAAACAACTCTGGATGATTCCCGAGACGATCATCTTGTTGGCATCCGTTCTCATTGGCCAGCCTCTTTTTGAGAACACGTGCTCCACCGCCTGGTTCGTCGTAGGAGATGCGGCATTCTTCGTATTTCGCTCCGCCCTCTTCTTCATGAAGAGTTGGGAAGATTCCCGGTGCTGCCTGTCGGTAACGGCGCCAATCCAAATCATCCAGGCTATGCCCGAGGGCGTTGCGTACCTTGCTCCTTCCCAGACCCCAATCATATCCAATGATGCGATGCGTACGGCACTTTCCCAGCTAGGAATCAGCGTAGATTACTCCATAACCGAGGAGATACTGTCTGCTCTAGACAAGCGAAAGGGAACATGGCTAAGCCAGCAAGATTTTTTCGGTTCTTTACATCTGCCCAAAAGCGCATCCAAGGTCATTCAGCTTCACGACAAAACGATGGCGCTCTTCTCTACGCAGAGAGACGATGCCAATCCACGGGGGCTGATTCTCACGATGCTGGACATAACAGAAGAATGGAATCTACAAGTCCAGGAGGCGACTTCTCGTGCAGAGCTGAAGAGGGCTGAATCCGCCCTTCGCGAACTCATGACGACAGTAGAATCAATTGCCCGCAAAGATGCTCTCGCAAAAATGCGCTCGATGGTCCATGACGTGATGGGACAAAGACTGTCCATCATTCACAGGCTCTTGGAAGAATCCCCGAGCGAGGCGCAGATGTGCATGGTATCCTCAGCCATACAAGCGATGATGGACGACATCTCTAGAGCGGAAATCGCCGATCCGGCAACAGAGCTTTCGTCAATCATCGAGACGCTTTCGTTTGTAGGGATTGCGCTTGAGGTTTCCGGCGAGCTGCCGAAGAATGACACAATAAGCCGATTGCTCGTAAACACCATCAGGGAGTCTTCCACCAACGCCATTCGTCACTCGCATGCAACGCGTGTCAAAGTGTCAATCATTCACGCAAACGGTTTTTTCGAAATGAGCGTGAGCAGTGACGGTTTTCCCATCTCTACCATAGGTGCCGAACGAACGGGCATCAAAAGCATGAGGGATGCACTGAATGACATCGGCGGAGAGCTGAAAATAACGCAGGATCCGCTCTTCTCTTTGGAAGTGAAAATACCATCTGGTGGCACCTCCAAATAGGATGCGGCAGACAAGAAAACGAAAGGGGACATCTGATGCGAGTATTGCTTGTAGAAGACGAGACCATGCTGAGAGAATCACTTGCACACACCCTCAATAGCGAATTCGACATCGAGGTAGTGGAAACATTGGGAGATGCCGCAAATGTTATGGAAGTGCTCTGCAGCACTCCCGTTGATATCATTCTCATGGATGTCTGCACGGAAGGCGGCTCGAGCGGAATCGTTGCCGCAAAAAAGGCAAAGGAGGAATTCCCGGAGATTCGTATCGTGATAATGACCGGATTACCGGAAATGACCTTCGTCGACCTTGCAAAAGAAGCGGGCGTCGATAGTTTCATCTACAAAAACGTAGGGACTTCAGAGCTACTTGGTGTTTTGCGATCGACTTTGGAGGGATACTCTACTTATCCCACGAAAAGACCGATAGCGATGGTCGATGACTTCAGGTTTGATTCCGAGGAAATTGCCATACTCCGACTGACATGCGAGGGAAAACAGCGGAAGGAAATAGCTGGAGAATTGCATCTGAGCGAGGGTACGGTAAAACGACGCATTGCCAATCTGCTTGCCAAGACAAACTACGACAGCGTACTAAAGCTGGCAGTGCACATGATATCAAAAGGCTACATCGCCCCAGACCTCAAGTGATCATCCACCTTGAAAAGATGCATGAGAACCGGTCCAACCGCCCTTCAATAGCGATTGGACCGATATCTAAATCTGTTCGCATAAAAACCCAAACAAAAAGCGAATGGCAGTCTGATGTGAAGACTATTTCGCCGCCTTGACGAACACGAGAGTTGACGCATCGTCCGTAAACGTCAGTTTTTCGCCGTCAAGTTTGCCATTCATGCTATTACCCTCAAGGGTAACCGAGCATTCGGATGCGCTCTTGGGCTCCCAGGTACCTTCCGAAACCTCCCCGAACAAGTCTATGGACGCCGTCTTGTCCTCCTTGAGCGTAAGCGTGCAGTTGAGCCCCATCGCTTTCATAAAGTCAAGGGTATCAGCATCGATATCCTCCTCCGCGTCGACCATAGAGGAGATTTCCCAATCACCGGTGAAGTTCTTCGAATAATCGGCTTTCGAATCACCGCATCCGGCCAAAGCCATTGCCACGCAGAGCGCGAAGCAGCACACCAATATGGCAAGCAGGCTCTTTCTTTTCATTGTCTTCGTTGTCTCCATTGTCTCTATATCCTTTCCAAACATTGCGGTAGTTTTATGTCACACTCTCAGCCAAGAGGAGCTCTAACTAAGAGCGTTCCTAGATCTGAAGTCGGCAGCCTTCTCGCTTCTAGCCTCTTCGTATGCCCTCTATACCGCTCCTCTTTCCGGCCCTCATACCGTCTCCAGCATCTATGCTGCATAGCTTCGCATCTGCCCATAGAGAGCGGAATGCCCCAACGTCCCAAACAATGCGTGACAGCCGGGACACATGGCCCGTTTTCGAAAAGGCACCTAAATGGGATTGCAGATAAAACGGGACGTCATGTCAGGTGTGACCGATCCGATCGAGCCCTAGGGGTATTCCATGTTTTCCGCACCTATGCAATCGTCTTATATACGGAATTCCACGCTTCGCGTGCTCTTGCCTACCCGAAAGGTTACTCATATGTACGACGATGTGAAAAAGTGCATAGACGCTCGTCTGGATTACCTCAACCTCTACCTGGTCTCTCCACCGGAAATCAAGCCTGAGATCGACGCGTTTTCCAAAGATGTCACAAAACTTGGTGAGGCATGTTCGGACGCCGAGGAGTTTGAAAGGCGATTTGCCTCAGAGAGACTATTCGAACGATTCTCTTCGCTCGTCTGCAAATGTACCCAGCGCAATACGAAGATGAATGCTTCGGATATCAAACGGTCCGTAAAAACCACGGGGGAGATACTCGGAAACAACAAAAAGCAGATCGTCAAGGACATCGTTGACGATGCTTGCATGTATGCCCGAGTCGAAGTGGTCGACCGTGCGACAACGAAGAGTCGCGAGCAGATGATCGAAGAGGGGACACTTGCGGATTACACCATCAAGAGAAACATGGTCGAGGACGGTCTGAGAATTCTTGGCTCGCTTGCAAGGAGATTCAAGAAGCACTGAATACACTGGACGACCTTCATTTGCTCACCCACCAAAGAAAGCATTGATCGACTGGCTGCTCGTAAAGAGAGCTCTTTAGGGCTCTGAGCGAGGCGTTCGGGTTGTGCTCGAGACAAAGGTCACGCAATTGATCGAGCTCATCCTTATAGTCGGCAGGATCATCTGATTCACCGCGATAGTCGAGCATCTCCAACACAAGACCCTTAACTGCAGGATCTTTTGCGCCTGGTAAGGCCCACTACCATTCCAACCAAGGCGCCCATTAAAGCGAACACGATCCAGCCAAAGCCCATCGAAGACAGCGGGAGCAGCTCAAGCGGAACGATGGTAACCACATTGGTCACGGCCAGCTCAACCACGATCCCTCCCACAAGCGCACCTACGGCAGCCCCTTGGTAGACTTCGCGCAGCTTGATCTGTTTCTTGAAGACCAGAAGCACCACCACAGTGATGAAAGGCGGGTACACCACGCCCAGCACTGGATCAGCAAAGCGAATGATGTTGTTGAGGCCGATGTCACAGATCAGCGCACCTATCACGCAATCTATGATCAAAAGCGCCTGGTAGGATATCTTGTTCTTGAACAGCCGACTGAAGAAATCCGCAGCTGAACTTACCAGCGCAACAGCCGTGGTCACACACGCGAGCGCCACGATCGCACTCAAGAGAATCTTGCCCGCGTCTCCCAAAACACTCTCAACGATAGCAACGAGCAGCCCAACCTGCGACATACCCGCTCCCAGCGATACCGAAGTCGCGCCGAGATAGGTTAATCCGCCATAGACCAGCCCGAGCATCACTACTGCCCCTATGCTCGCGCGCGCAAGAAGTGCTGAGCTTTTACCGGGATCGGTATAACCTTTCACAACAGCAGAGTCCAGGATGATGATGGAAAACGCTGCGACCCCGAGAACATCCATGGTCTGGTACCCCGAACGGATGCCTTCCTGGAATACGTAATCCGTTTGCGGTGGCTGAATCTCTCCTATAGGAGCAACGATCCCAGCCACGATCAGCACAAGCACACCGATTAGCAACGTCGGCGTGAAGAATTTGCCGATGATATCGACAACGCGCGACTTCCTGCAGGTGAGCAAGTACACGATCACGAAGAACAAGATAGAGAACGGGACCAAAAAGGAATTCGCGTCTTCGCCAAGATAAGGCGCGACCGACAGTTCGAAGGTGGTAGCAGCCGTGCGCGGCATAGCGAAGACAACGCAAAGACACAAGATAGCCACCGTTGTTAGGATCGTACCGCCGATCTTTCCGAGCGTCCCATCGAAGGCCCCGCGCGGGCCGCCAAGGCGGCTTACCACGAACACGCCAAGACACGAGAGAACGGCATCAACGAGCAGAAACCCGACCAAACCCCACGCCCAAAGGTCGCCACTCAATTGCCCTAAGGTTGGGGGAAATATCAGATTACCCGCACCGAAGAACATCGCGAAGAGCGAGAACCCGACCACGATCGAGTCTTTTCCGAGCGTCGATTTCGCCTTTGTTCTTCCAATCTGCCTCATGCTGAACCCATCTGTGCAGGCTGTTGTATGCCTTGAAGTGCTGAATGCCTTGACCAGCCTTGATTCTAGAACAAGCAATCGCCAGCTCAGACGCCGCTAACAATCGGTCGATAATTTGTGAACAAGAAGAAACCCTTATGGCAGCAGGCTCTTTTCAGTACGCTGCAGAGCGCCTTACTGCGCCATAAGAATAAAACGCTCTCCAGCTTCTTTCTTACGAAGCGCTTCGTAACATGCAATCATCAAGACCGTAACGCAAACTGGCCGCCATCAAGCTAAAGCTTGCTCGTGCCTTAGACTTGAAGCGTACTGGAATCGCGAGAGCGAAGCTGGCGAACGCACGGCTGAAGGGGCGAACATGAAGATCAACATACTGAGCGCATATCAAACAACGGCGGAGGAATTCTTCAACAAGATACTCGGATGGAAAGCAACGCTCGTCCTTGATATTCGTCTCAAGAACACGAATCAGCTTGCAGGCTTCACCAAGCAAGAAGATCTCGAATACTTCACCCACGTAATCGCCCATGCCGATTACGTGCACGATGTCGAATACTCCCCCACGAAGTCGCTGCTCGATGCCTATTTAGATCAAGGCATGCCCTACGAAGAATACTTCAAGAAGTACGCCGCAGAACTTAAGGCGGATAACGCGATTCCTGATTTCTTCAAGAAATATGGCAGCTACGATTCCATCGCCATCGTGGGAACAGCCACTAAGAAACGACATTCCCACGCAGAAGAGCTACTGAAGCTTTTAAAGGAATACGACTCGAGCATTACCTCGTAGCAGCACAAGTCTAGTCATTCTCAAGGCCAAGAGAAGCTACCCATTCGCTGAAAGCTGCTTCCTCCGTGGAACTCAAGAAGCGCATCGAAGAACGCTTGGATCGCATGAGCAAGAAGATCGACCCAATAAATCTTTAGAGATCTGCACGTAGCGCAGTCCTACTTTAAAAGTGAAGATAGAACTCGTGTCTTAGGGAAAGAAGAATAGGGTCGAAATATGATATAATTGTCATACGTCATACAGGTTTAGGAGGGCATCCATGAGTAAGATGATTTCTGCACGAATCCCTGATGCTCTCTATTCACAGGCGAGCATCCAATTAGCATCACTTGGAGCTTCCACAAGCGATCTTGTGAATGCTGCTTTTGAATATGTTCTTGAAGAACATGCTTTGCCAACAGTTCACCCGTCTAAAAGCAAACAAAAGAAACGAACTCTGTCAAAAGACCAGAAACTGCTGATAAAAAGTGTATTTGAGAACTGCATGCTCGATCTTGACATTCCTGATGACATCGAAGCAGACAAACGATACGCGCAAGCAGTAAGGGCGAATAAGTATGAAGATATTGCTTGATACCAACGCGCTCATCGATCTTGTCGCGGTCAGGAAGCCCTACGTCAACGATATCAAGAAACTATGCATCGCTGCTGTTTTTGGCGATCTGCAGATATGGGCAAGCGCACAGTCGTATGCTGATGCTTATTATGTTTTAAGAAAGCATGCTACAGCAGAAGAGGTGAAGCATGCCCTTCTAGCAACATTGGATATTTTCATGGTGTGTGGCACCTATGCAGCAGACCTTCATGGGGCGCTGGAATCCGACTGGAACGATATAGAGGATTACTTGATCGCACGCGCTTCAAAGCACATTCCTGCAAAGTATCTAATAACACGCGACAAGGAGATGGTTGAGAAATCGCCCATCAAAGCTTTGTCCGCACAGGAGTTTTTAAACGTATTAGAACATGAATACGGACTAACCTATGATGAAAGTTCCCTCAAATAAGATTGCACGCAACTACGAAGCAACGATCTCGGGTGCGGTCACAAACTTGCTTTCTATCGGGGCTGCGCATTCGTAGGCAAGCCCCATGGCAGGACCTACATGCACACCGATCACTGGACTTGCGGGAAGAACCATCACGGTCTTGCCAACCAGTGGATCGATCACATCGCGTGCCCATTCGAATGCAGGAACGCACGAACCGATATAGTGAACAGCAACATTGCGCAACCCATAGTTCTCCACATCACGTTTGAACACGTCAACCATCTTGGCGAGCGCCTTCTTTTGGGTTCTCACCTTGGAAAATGTTGCAGCCTCTCCATTCTTCACCGTGAGGATAGGTGAGATGTTCAACATGTTGCCCAAAAGCGCAGAAGCCTTACCGATCCTGCCACCCTTCTCAAGGAACTTGAGCGACTCAGGTGCGAAGATGAAACGCAACGAAGACATTGCACGCGTGGCCGCTTCGGCGCACTCCTCAAGGCTTCCGCCCGCATCACGTGCCTCGCACGCTGCGACGACCGCCCAGCCCAACTCCATGCAATTGGTCATACTGTCGATGAGCGCATACTTGAAATCAGGATGGCACTTGGCTGTCTCTCTCGCTGCACGCACAACTCCTTCGAAGGTGCCCGACATCCTGCCACTGATGAAGATCCCGAGCACTTCATCGCCAGCCTGAGCTGCCTCTTCGAGTGCAGCCTCCACGCTTAGCGCTGAAGGCTGACTTGATGTAGGAATATCGTCGGCCATATCGTAGATATCAGCATAGAACGCATCAAGGTCCATCTCGCCTTCCACATAACTAACACCACCACGGTTGACCACAAGGTTGAGCAGATGAATGTCAAGTTTCTCACGCAGATCCTTTGGAAGCGATGAAGTGGAATCAGTGATGATGCGGATCATTAGTGTTACGCTCCTTCGAAAGAAGTTTCAGATCGGTCAATTCGTTCCAAACTAATAATTTAGCATTGTTTCAGCTGAGTGCTACCCTGCTGCTCAGCGCTCGACGAATTCATGTTTGCAAACTTTTTTGGACGCGCGTTGGATCGAGCACTCGCGCCTCTTGCCCCATAACTAACAATCTTCCACTACTGATCGGCGCCGCACGGGAAGGCTGCTTCGATGAGCGCGCGGTCGTCCACCACGGTCTGGAAATAGCGGTATCCGCCTGCGAAGTTGAACGCATCGAAGCCATAACCTGCCAGAATACGACACGCCACGTAGCTACGCAGGCCACTCTGGCAGATCACATAGACCGGCTTCGCGGGGTCCAGCTCATCGAGGTGATCGCGCAAGGAATCTAGCGGGATGTTCACGAACCCAGGAATACGCCCGAACGCGATCTCAGCAGGTGTGCGCACATCAAGCAGCGTTACCTGCCCGCGCTCGCCCTTCTCTTGCAGCTCTTCAAGTTGACCTAAGTACCACTGCTTCACGATGCCTTCTTCGATGTTCTCGATCATGAAGCCTGCCATATTCACCGGGTCCTTCGCCGAAGAATACGGTGGTGCATAAGCCAGATCGAGGTCTTTGAGCTCGGTCGCGCGCAAACCCGCGAAGATGGCCGTTGCCAACACGTCAATGCGCTTGTCCACGCCCTCATACCCTACGATCTGAGCACCTAACAGGCGATACGTCTCCTTCTCGAACACCACTTTCATGGTCATGAGCTTGCCGCCCGGGTAGTAGCCCGCGTGACTCATGGGCGAGAGGATCACGTGATCAGCCTCAAGCCCTGATGCTTTCGCCACCGTTTCATTGATGCCCGTGGAAGCCGCCGTGATATCGAAGACCTTGATGACACTGCTGCCCTGCGACCCGCGATAGGTGCTCGGGATGCCGCAAATGTTGTCAGCCGCGATGCGCCCCTGCTTGTTCGCGGGACCCGCTAGCGAAAGGAGCGTCTCTTCGCCCGTTACCAGGTGCTTCACCTGCACGGCATCGCCTACTGCATAGACATCGGGCGCGGAGGTTTCCATGTGATCGTTCACCAAGATGCTGCCGCGCACACCCATTGCCAGGCCTGCCTCTTCCGCAAGGTGCGTGTCAGGCGTGACACCGATGGCCAGCACCACCATGTCAGCCGGGATCGGATCAGTATCCGCGAGAAGCATCTCCACACCATCGCCCGTTTCGCGAAAGCCTTCCACGGTATGACCGAGCGCCAGCTTGATGCCATGCTTGCGCGCCTCGGCGTGGATGAATGCCGCCATGTCGGGGTCGAAGGGCTTCATGAGCTGCTGCGGACGCTGCACGATAGTGACCTCTATGCCGATCTCGCGCATGTTCTCGGCCAGCTCAAGCCCGATGAAACCACCGCCCGCGATCACTGCTGTGCGCGGATGGTGCGTATCGATGAACTCCTTCATGCGGAACGTGTCCTCCACGGTGCGCAGCGTGAATACATGCTCGAGCCCAACCCCCGGAAGGCGCGGCTGCGTGGGCTTCGCGCCCGGCGAAAGGATGAGCTTGTCGTACGATTCTTCGAACACTTCGCCTGTTACCAGGTTCTTCACGGTAACCGTCTTCGCCTGAACATCGAGCGCGGTCACCTCATGGTTCACACGCATATCCACGCTGAACCGCGCGCGGAAGCTCTCGGGTGTTTGAAGCGTGAGCGCCTCAGGGTCAGCGATAGTGCCACCAATGTAATAAGGTAGTCCGCAGTTGGCATAGGAAACATAACCCGATCGCTCGAACACGATGATCTGCGCGTGCTCATCCAACCGACGAAGACGCGCCGCTGCCGTTGCACCACCTGCTACTCCACCAACGATGACCACTTTCATGCTTGACCTTCTTTCCTCTCATACGCTTTTCCACTTGAACGCTTCATTTGCGCTGGATGCCGCGACACAGCACCCGCAAGCCACCGCACGCAACGCGGCAACCCCGAACGCGTGCTAGACCTGCTCTTCTTTCTTCATGTTGATATATTCGAGCAACTCTCCTCGTTTATGGATACCTACCTTGTCATAGATGTGCCGAATATGCGTGTTTACCGTATGCGGCGATATGTAGAGCTTGTTCGCGATGCTGTTCACGGTGTTGCCCCGCGCGATCAGCTTCAAGATCTGACCCTCGCGCTCTGAAAGCTTGAACTCTGCGATGATCTGAGAGCAGATCGTATCTATCTCGGACGGTGCAACAGGGGCTGTGGTGAGCGCAACGAAGCGCGGCTCGAGCTTTCCGACCGGCACCAGCACGAATGCCAGGACACAGATGAAGATGAGCGTGGTAGGAGTGACCGCAAACTGGGCGATCTCGACGTGGCGTTCGTAAAAGAGCCCAAGACAGTTCCCTAAGGCAATACCAATACGGATCGAAGCGAGTGAGAACGTGACCGCGAGCGCAGGCGAGAAGAATCCCCGTCGCATCAACGTACCAAAATACATGATGAGCGATATCTCCAAGAGCGACGAGACGCTCAGCCCCACTACGAAGGCAGCCGGATAGAGCGATTCGTGGCTCTGAAACAAAGTCAATCCCACAATGGCGAAGACTAAATAGTATGGAAAGAGCTTGAACATCGAAGCTTTCGCCTTGAAGAGCACCGAAAGCCCCGAGACGAGCAGGATAAGCAGCGCACCGGTCACCACGCCGATCTCGAAGATGTATTCGCCGATCGAGAACCATTCCCACGGAACGATAGCTACCAGATAATAGCAGGCCACACCCGTAAAACAACCAACGCTACAGACCGCTAACACACTCGAATAGGCCGGCTTGACCGTATCGTGCGGTAAGAGCACAGGATACGTTGCAGGAACCTTCTTGTGCGCATAGAGGAACACGCCGGAGAACACCACGAGCAGCACGACGAAGAGCGGAGAGAGATCTGCGGGAACGAACAGGCCTACGATCATCACCACGAACACAGTCGCGCCGAACGTCGTGCCGATATGCACCACCGAAAAGTTCGCCCGAAAACGCGTGAGCGATTCGCCCCATAAGATCCACATCAGACCTTCAAGACCACCGGCTATGAAACTGACCACATAGATGATCGCGGAATGGCGCGTGAGCGGAGCACCATAGAGCAACAGCGCAGTCGCAATGATCAAAAAGACCGTAACGGTCCGCATGACCCACGGGTAATCAGAAAGGTGACGTCTGCGACCCAGAAAGCACACCGTAACGATCATGAAGAGCGCCGTTCCAACCAGATTCCAAAGCCACGCCACAGTAACACTTGCCGCCAGCAAGTCGGTCTTGAAGAAGCTCGACGGGCAGAACCACATCAGATAGTGATAGGCCATCAAGAGCGAAAACCCCAAGTATTTGAGCGCTGGATGAACGGTCATCAGTCGATCAACAACGGGCTGTCTCGTAGTATTTTTTGGTGATTCGCCCAAAGTGTTCTCATCAACGCTCTGAATCGGCTCATGCTCTTCTACTTCGTCAAGAGCTGATTGAGTATCTTGCATAGTGATCTACCTTTTCTCGCTCGTTTCCCCCAAAACGGGCTCGATTCCTTTTTCCTTGCGTTTTTTGTTCTCTGTATAGTATCAGCTTACAGAACATCAGGTCGGACGCATCACTAGTTTTTCAGTATGTCACGCTCTCACTAAAAAAGAATGCCTCCCCACTTTGGTCGCAACCTCACAATCCCTCTCAACGTGTGATGCGCTCATGAACGCGTTCACGCAAGATGGGCACGTCGGTAAATGCCGGCAGCTTACGTCTTTTTCGTTGGTTCATAAGATCCAGTTGGCAAACGAAACACAGTGAAGCGATGGAGTAACAAACCGCGGAACTGGGCACTATGAGATAACGACGAACGTAAAACGAAGTAAGCAAAGGGGAACAGAACATGTGTCGCCTGGAAGGGGCGCACAGGGAAGAAGGAAGAAAGGGGACGCTAATGTCACTCCTAGCAAAGAGCAAAGGCGAGGTGACGTACCGCGACATCTCAACGCTCCACAAGTGGGCGCTCGTGATCTTGATCTCGATGGGATCATCGATCATCTATGCGCCAATGTATCTGAAGAATGTTTTCTATGATCCGCTGATGCAGGCGCTCGGCTGCACTAATGCAGACCTTGGTCTCATGGTTTCTGCCTACGGCATCGCAGCGATGATCTGTTATCTACCATCAGGCATCGTGGCTGATAAGTTCCGTATGCGCACCCTGGCCACGGTCGGCTTCTTGACCACCGCGGTCTTAGTTGCGGTCTATGCGACACTTCCTTCAGTCCAGGTCTGTTTCGCACTCTTCGTCGCTATGGGCATTACCTCCATCCTTATCTGGTGGGGTACGCGCTTCAAAGTCGTCAGGCTCTGCTGCGAAGAAGATGAATACGCGTCAAAGATCGGTATCTCCTACTCTATCTATGGTGTTACCGGCCTTGTACTTGGTCTCATCAACGCAGGCATCATCGCATCCATCGCGAATTCTGCCACTGGCGTTCAGGTCATGCTGATCTTCCTGGCTGTGGTCATCGCAGTGCTGGGTATCATCGCTTTCTTCCTGATCCCCGATTTCAAGGGCGAGATCAACAAGGACGCTAAGCTCTTCAGTCTCTCTGAAGCAGTACAGGCTTTCAAGCATCCTGGCGTTATCTGGGCATGCATCGCTTACTTCTGCTGCTACGCGGTCTATCAGGGCGCAACCTATACCACGCCGTATCTGACCCAGTGCTTCAACGCTGATGGCAACCTCGTCAACGTGATCGGCCTCATCCGTACCTATGGTATTGGTCTTCTGGCTGGCCCTGTCGTCGGTTTCATCGCCACGAAGATCAAGAGTCCCTCGAAGGCGATCATTGGCGGATTCGTGCTCTCGATCGCAGTACTGATCGGATTCATCTTCTATCCGCATGATCCGAATGCAGCCATCATCGTATCGATCATGGTCGTTCTGTTCGGCTTCGCAACCTACGGTGCGTTCTCGATCGGTTCGTCCCCACTCTCTGAAGTGAAGATCCCGATGCAGATCTTCGGCACCGCAGCTGGTCTGCTCTCAGTGATTGGCTTCCTGCCAGACGTCTTCATCCACACCTGGTATGGATCCATGATCGACGCTCAAGGTACCGCAGCTTTCAACAACATCTTCGGTATCGAGATCGCCCTCGCAGTAGCTGGCATCATCTGCCTGGTCATGTTGCTCCGCTCCATCAAGAAGCATCGCAACGACATCATCGAGGAAGAAGTCGAGTCTAAGGTCGAAGCGGATGTGCAAGCGCAGGAAGCGTAAAGTACTGAAGCAACGGTGAACACGAGCACCATCGCATCTGTCACTACTAGTCAACTACGGGGCGCCTTCCCTACCGAGGACGCCCCACTGAAGAAGGAGAATCACATGAACAAGCTCGACGTACTCGCTCGCATCAACCCGCAGATGAAGGCAGTTCTCGCAAAAGAAGCCACTCTTGCAGGCGATGCGAATGACACCTCGGTCGGATTCGATGTCATGCGTGAGAACTACGTGCTCGGCCGTGAGTTCTGGGTAGAAGGCGGCCCGGTCATGAAGCTCTCCTTCGATGAAGAGCTCGCTGGCCCGCACGGACCTTTAGCGGTTCGCTTCTACTATCCGACCGATGAAGCAATTGCTGGCAAGGAAGCTCAAAGTCCAACCACCCCGGCTATCGTCTATGTGCACGGAGGCGGCTTCGTTCTCGGCAACCTTGACACCCATGATCGCATCTGCCGCATCCTTGCCCACAATACGGGCGCGATCGTTGTAGCAGTCGATTACCGCCTCTCCCCTGAAGCGAAATTCCCTTCAGCCGTGGAAGAGGTCGCCTTCGTTGCGCAGTTCTTGCATGAAGAAGGGGTGGCCTATGGCATCGACACCGAGCGTATGGGATTCGCGGGTGATTCGGGTGGAGCACACCTGAACCTGGCCGCAACGTTCTACTTGCGCGATACCACAGATTCGATCGCTCACATCAAGTGCCTGCTGCTCTACTACGGATGGTTCGGCCTTACCGATTCGGGGTCCATGCGTCTTTTGGGTGGCCCGTGGGATGGCCTTACCGAAGAAGACTGGATGTTCTACCAGCAGCTTTACGCAAACGATATCGAAGAGCTGAAGGTCTCGCCTTACGCGAACCTCTTTTTGAACGACATGACGCACGACATGCCTGCCTGCTATATCGCGGCCGCAGAGTACGACCCACTGCGCGATGACTCGAGCACGCTCGCAGCCATCTGCGACCAGTATGCGATCCCGTATAAATTCGAGATGTTCGAAGGCGTGATCCATGCATTCTTGCATTACACCAAAGCGCTCGATGCCGCAAACGATGCACTCGAGCACGGTGCCACCTTCTTCAAGGAGCAGGTTGGCAGCGCAGAACCCGGTCTTGCCTAGCACGACCGCCCTACCCCATTAGCGACACGCTTGCTGCAAAGGCAAGCTGGCGATCGTCTTGAAGTGGTTCACGGGGGTAAACAGTGAACTCCGCCAAGACAATAAGGAAGAAGTTTGCTGCCAACGAAGGTGGTAGCGCCCTAAAAGGAGGAAAACAATGGATTTCAAACTAAGCGTCGACCAGGAACTCATCGTCCAGGCATATCGCGAGTACATGGAAAGCGAACCCTGGGATCAGTACTTCCAGGAGTGCGACGAAAAGCACGAATACCCGCTTCGCTGGGTGAAGGGACTCTGTGATCTCGGTTTCGATCAGATCATGCTCCCCGAAGACCGCGGCGGACTCGGCCTCGAGCAGCCACTGGTCACCCTTATGGCAGTCTATGAGGTGCTCGGTCAGTACGGTGGCCCAACCTACGTGCTCTATCAGCTACCCGGCTTCGAGACCATCATCCGCGAAGGCACGCCCGAGCAGATCGATGCAGTCATGGCATATCTGGGCACAGGCGAGCAAATCTGGAACTCCGCTTGCACTGAACCAGGCGCAGGCTCCGATGTCTCTGCCCTCACCACCAACTACAAGCGTCGTGACGGCCATATCTACTTGAACGGCACCAAGACCTTCATCACCTCTTCAAAGGGCGTCAAGTGGCTCGTTGTCATGGCTAAGAACGCTGATGATCCCAGCATCTTCACCGAGTTCATGGTGGACATGAGCAAGCCAGGCATCGAACTTGGTCCGCTGGACAAGCTCGGTCTTCGCATGGATAGCTGCTGCGAGGTCTACTTCAACGACGTGGAGCTTGATGAGTCGGATATCTTCGGCACAGAAGGCAACGGCTTCAACCGCGGCGTCTCCGACTTCAACTTCGAGCGTTGGCTGGTAGGTGCCTGCGACTACGGCAATGCGATCTGCGCATATGAGGATGCGCTTCGTCACGCCAATCAGCGCGAGGCATTCGGCAAGACCATCGGTCGTTTCCAGCTCAACCAGCTCAAGATCACCGAGATGACCATTCGCTTGAACGCCATGAAGAACATGCTCTACGAAGCAGCATGGAACGCTGATAACAACAATGGTGAATTCGACGCCGGCGAAGCAGCGATGTGCAAGTACTACTGCGCGAACGCCGCGTTCAAGGTAGTCGACGATGGCATGCAGATCATGGGCGGTATCTCGGTGGCTAGCGAGCATCGCATCAACCGCTTCTGGCGAGACCTGCGCGTCGACCGCATCTCGGGTGGTACCGACGAGATGATGATCCTCACCACCGCAAAGAACGCCCTGAAGAAGTATCGCTAGGCCTAGCTTCGAACCTAAGAGAAACCACAAGGAGGAACCTCATGGCAATCCCAACTGAAAAACCAAGCTTCGGTGTCTTGGATGATGTGAAGGTCGTCTTCGCCGCCATGGAAGAAGCAGTGCCGCGCGCCTGTAACATCATGGCTGACTGGGGCGCGGATGTGACCTGGCTCGAGAACACGGGCTATGGCGATACGGTTCGCGATGCGAAGAACGCAGCCCAGGCTGAGCGCCGCAACTGCCGCTCGGTCGCGCTCAACCAGTTCACTCCCGAAGGCAAAGAAGTGCTGTTGAAGATGCTCGCAGACACGGATATCTTCTTCGAGTCTTCGAAGGGCGGCACCTGGCAGCGCAAGGGCATCACGGACGAGGATCTGTGGGCCGCGAACCCCAAGCTCGTCATCGTGCACTGCTCAGGATTCGGCGCCTATGGCGACCCAGACCGCGTGAAGCGCGCTGCTTACGATGGCACGGTCGGCCCATATGCAGGCTTCACCTGCCAGAACGGCACGCCCGAGCAGCCTATGATCACGATGCCCTACTCTGGCGATTACATCAACAGCTACCTGTTGATCGCAGCAACGCTCGCGGCGCTCCACAAGGTCGAGCGCACCGGTCAGGGCGAGAGCATCGACTGGGCAATGTACGAGGGCATCATGTACATGAGCCAGTACTACTTGGTCGATTACCTCAACGATGGCGTGAAGTGGCCACGCGCAGGGGCCCGCAACCAGAACCTCTGCGGTATCGGCGTCTACAAATGCGCCGACGGCTTCATCGCGCTGAACCTCTTCGGCATTCGCCAGAACAAGTGGATGCTCGAGACCTTAGGCATGGGTGACGTATGGGGAACGCCCGAAGTGCCTGATGATACGGCATCGCTGTGGCTCTCCATGCCGATCGCACCTGAGTTCGAGCGCCGCTTGGAAGCATGGCTTGCCGAGCGCACCAAGCTCGAGCTCGAGGATGTTCTTGCCGAACAAGGCATCGCCGCCCAGAGCGTCTACGAATTCGAAGACATGGTGGCAGACGAGCACATGAAGATGCGTGGCAACTTCATCGAATGGGAGACCAAAGATGGCGAAACCTTCAAAGGCCTCTCCCCCATGCCGCGCTTCGAGCAGACGCCGGGCCAGGTATGGCGCCCGATGCCTGAGCAAGGTGGCGACACTATCGATGTGCTCACCAAACTCGGCTACACGCCCGAACAGATCGATGAACTGATCGCGGCCAACGTGGTCAAAGCGGGCTAGCTCAGCGCCAGGCAACAGCGCCAAGCTTCATGGGTTGCGCGCACCTTCACGAGCTGCAGCGCTCCCGATCTTTCCAAACGATCCCCTCCGGTCACCTGCCCCGGAGGGGATCTGGGGGGGAATCCTTAGGCAGGTTCTTCTTCTCATCGCGAACGGGCGCTCAAAGGGTCAGGCGCAAGCGTTCATCATGAGCCCCAAGGACAGCACGGGCTCGGTCCCGACCATGAACGCGAAGTAGCACCGCCATGCGTGCGTTCGTTATGAGAAGGGGAAATAAAAAAACCAATCAGCATCTTTTCGTAGGAGGGGACGAAAATGGCCGACATCGTAGGAAACGAAACGCTCCGCGACCTGTGGCAAAGCGTGGTCGAGCGTAAGGGAAGGCGACACTTCCTCACTTTCCAGAACCGCGTAGGCGATGTGTTCGAATACACCTATGCCGCATTCGACGAGGATGTCAATCGTATCGCCAATGTGTTTCTCGATCTTGGCATCGAAAAGGGTGATCACGTAGCCCTTCACCTCCACAGCTCACCGGAATTCTTGATGTGCCTGTTCGGCCTTGCGAAGATTGGCGCGGTGGCAGTGCCCATCAACGAGCAGTATCTCGCCGATGAAGCTGAATACATCCTAGAGAATTCGGATGCAATCTGCGTTGTGGTCGAGCCACTCTTCTACGAGACCTACCAAGAGCTGCTCGCGCGCGGGCACTACTTCCCCAAAGGCGTGGTGGTGGCACGCGCGGGCACCGAATCGCCCAAGAGCAATATCGATTTCTCGGGCATCTACACGCCGCTCGGCACGGTCGAAGAAGACCAGCAGGGCATCTACGATTTCTGGATGATGCGCTGCGAACAAAGCGCGATCCTGCGCGATTCCTGCGAGCTTTCCTCGGATGATCCCGTGCAGATCATCTACACCTCAGGCACCACTTCCCGCCCGAAAGGCGTGGTGCTCACGCATGCGAACATGGTGTTCTCGGGATTGTATGGCGATTGGGAAGTCTCGCTGCGCGGCACCGATCGTGTGCTGACCTCGATGCCCGCATGCCACTCGAACTTCCAGCTAGCCGCCTTGATGCCCGTGATCACTGCAGGCGCTTCTCTCATCATCGTCGAGAAGTATTCAGCGACCCGTTTCATGAAGCAGATCCGCCATTACAAGGCCACCGTCATCCAATGCGTTGCGATGATGCTGCGCACGCTCTTGCTCCAACCGGTCGATCCCGAAGAGAAGAACCACTGTGTGCGCGAGGTGCTCTACTTCATCCCCATCACGGATGCGGAAAAAAAGGAGTTCGAGCAGCGCTTCAACATGAAGATCATGAATACCTACGGCTCGACCGAATCGATCGGCTGGGCCATCACCGACCCACCCGTTGGTGCACGTAACTGGCCTTCAGTAGGACGCGCTGGCCTCGGCTACAAGGCGCGTATCTGTGATATGAACGACAACGAACTGCCCCCTGGCGAGATCGGCGAGATCCAAATAAAGGGCGAGCGCGGCCGTTCGGTGATGCTCGAGTACTACAACAACCCCGAAGCGACCGAGAAGACCTTCAGCGCCGACGGCTGGCTCAAAACAGGAGATCAAGGTTATCAAGATGATAACGGTTGGTTCTACTTCGTCGATCGCAAGGTTAACATGGTTAAGAGGTCAGGAGAGAACATCTCCACTACCGAACTCGAGGAGATCCTCGAACAGCATCCTGCTATCGCTGAATCTGCGGTGATCGGTGTTCCTGATCCGATCCGCGATCAAGCCATCAAGGCGTTCGTTCGCTTTACACCAGGTGAGAGCATGACGCTGGCGGAAGTCGAGCAGTACTGCAAGGACCACATGGCATCGTTCAAGGTCCCCACCTTCTATGAGGTCGTTGAAGATTTCCCGCGTACTTGCAGCATGAAGATCGAGAAGAAACTCTTAAGCTGACCTCAATGAACGAAACGTAAGGATCGGCACATTAGTTGCAGCATTGAGCATGCGCATCGCGCGAACAAGCAAGGTGAGAAGCCATGAGACAGACGATCAAGAAGATCACGCAAGTAGTAAGCCCACCACAAGCAACACCCGTTGCCACATCGACAGGTGCGGCTGCTTCGGCGCATACATCCAGCACATCGGTGACTGCGTGTAGCGCGGTAGCAGCTGTTTCGGGAACTGCGTCTGCCCCCGCTTCGGGAAGTGCGAGCGAACGTGCGACCAACGCCACCGTCGATGAAGTAGCAACTAAGGTCAAGAAGGTCGTCAACAAGACCATCGATGACGTCAAGATGACGCCCTTCTTGCGCAAGATCACCTTTTTCTCAAGCGGCGGATCATTCTTGGATGGCTACGTCCTTGCCATCATCGGCGTAGCACTCACGCAGATCACCCCGCTCTTCGCCCTCGATACCATGTGGAGCGCCGCGGTTGGCGCTTCGGTATTCTTAGGCATCTTCTTCGGCACGATCTTAGGTGGTTGGCTGACCGACCTGGTAGGCCGACGCGCCATGTTCATCATCGACGTGATAGCTATCGGAGTCTTTTCGGTGCTCTCGGTCTTCGCCGCCGACCCGCTCCAGCTGGTCTTAGCTCGCTTCGCGATCGGCCTTTTTGTAGGCGCAGACTATCCTATCGCCACCTCGCTCATAGCTGAATTCACCCCGAAGGCACACCGATCCATCTCGATGGGCGCAGTCTCGGCTGCGTGGTATTTGGGTGCAACAGCCGCAGCTTTCGTCGGCTTCGCGCTGGTGGGAATTGAGGATGGTTGGAAGTGGATGCTCGGCAGCGCGGTTGTCCCTTGCATCATCCTCTTGATCGGCAGACACGACATCCCTGAGTCCCCGCTCTGGCTGCAGAGCAAAGGAAAGGTTGCCGAAGCACGTGCGGTCATGGACCGCGTGTTCGGTGAGGATATCGAGATCCACGAGGACGAGCAGCCCACGAAGACTTCGATCGGATTCCTGTTCAAGGCGGGTTATTTCAAGCGCATCATCTATCTGGGCATCTTAACGCTCTGCCAGGTAGTTCCCATGTACGCTATCTATACGTTCGGCCCTGATATCATGAGCGCATTCGGCCTTTCAGAAGGGCGCATGTCCATTCTGGGCGAGAGTGCGGTAAGCCTCTTCTTCCTGATCGGCACGATTCCGGCCATGTTTTGGCTCAATTCTTTGGGCAGACGCCCGCTTCTGATCGGATCACTGTTCTTCATGGCGGTCGGTCTCATGATCTTGGGCATCTTCCCTGATGCACCGATCTGGGTCGTGATCATCGCATTCGGATTGTATGCATTCTTCAGCGGTGGTCCGGGCATCTTGCAGTGGCTCTACCCCAACGAGCTCTTCCCTACCCATGTACGCGCATCTGCGGTGGGTATCTCCATCTCGATCTCGCGCATTGGCACTATCATCTCAACCTACGGAACACCGATCTTCCTCGAGACCTTCGGTGTAGGACCGACCATGCTGGTAGCTGCAGGACTCGTCATTCTGGGGTTGGTGCTTTCGGTCATCATGGCGCCTGAAACACGTGGGCAGTCGTTGCAAGAATCAAGCATGCTGAATTAGCGAAAACGGCGCCTTGCTCAGGCGTTCAAGTTTCGTTTACCGCTCAAGGCTCGTTTGGACAGTTTCGTCTGGTAAGCCGGCATCCATGTCCGAACAACAGCCTTTGCCCTAGCGATCGAGTGTTGCTTAGCGTTCAAACTCTACTCACATACAGCATCCTGGCACATAGCGATCTCGGGCAACAGTACCCGTTGTCTCAAAGCTGCGAGCGGCTTCTAACGAACCCTTCGAACAGAGAGCCAGACCCCGTGGACCGAGCATGCGATCTGCCCCATAAACGAGGAAAAGGCACCTCCGAGCAAGTGCCTTTTCCTTATATTTAGGAGGGTATGTCCAAGCTGTTATCTTTTGAGACAACGTCCACCCAAGGACTAGCGGCCGACCCACTTTGGCTCGCGCTTTTCGGTGAAGGCCAGCGGACCTTCGATACCGTCTTCCGTCTTCTCGAGGAAGCGATAGGCTGCATCGCAATAACGCATTGCGTCTTCTTCACTCATCTGGTCGCAAGCATGGACAAGATACTTGGTCCATTTGAGCGCGAGCGGTGCATTCTGCAGGATCGTCTCAGCGATCTCGATCGCCTTATCCATTACCTCATCTGCGGGAACAGCATAGTTGATCAGACCAAGCTCCTTAGCTTCGGGTGCTTTGATCTTCTTGCCGGTCAGCAGCAGCTCCATGCAATCCTTGCGGTTGATGTCGCGAGCAAGACGCACGATACCACCCGTAGAAGCGATGATGCCCAAGCCAACTTCCGTGCAGCCGAATTTCGCATTCTCATTGGCAACCACGATGTCGCAAGAGAGCGCGATCTCCATGCCGCCACCTGCAGCACTGCCATTCACTGCCGCAATGATCGGCTTCGAGCAAACGCGCGCAGTTAAACCGCCGAAACCATGCTCGGTGACCGTCTGGCACTCTCCACCTTCGGAAAGCTCCGAAAGGTCCTCGCCAGCACAAAATACCTTGCCCGTGCCCGTAACGATGATCGCGCGAACCGCTGGATCGGTCTCGGCGTTGTTCATGATGTTCTCCATCGCACGAGACGTTTCGCCATTCAAAGCGTTCGCAACATCTGGTCGGTTGATGCGCATGATCAAAAGACCATCGTCGCGAAGGTCTGAAACGACCGTATCAGTTCCGTAGTAATCTGCCATGTTTTCCTCCTTGTGGCTAAGTTTCCCCCATGTTCGCAAGACCCTCGATTCACCGAGCTATACCGCTATTCTCCTTGCTGAAGATCCCTTAAGAATCTTCTCCACCGAAGGCGGATTCGCACTACGCACGAGAGCAAGATGAACGCGTTCATCGTTGGCTCTTTGAACACACCTCATATAGTAGAGAGCTCGAAACCACAAAGCATCACAAGAGGCTGCGTATTGCCCAGATACCTAAAATCATGCTGTCACTAGTTATTAAGTAGAGACAACGAAAGATGCTGTTCAGCGCTCAGTCGATGCAAAATGCACTGCATCATCACCAGAACAACGAACAGGATCATGATAATCAAGAAAATGGTGGTAGGAGCGCCGTTCGCACCATCGCTTTCGTAAGCGATTCTTTTTATGGAGCTATTGCCTCATTGCTGGCCATGCGACGATCCATGGTTGGCACCGTATCCTGCACCCGCACCATGGCCTTGCCCATTCCCCATACCCCTGTGGGCTCCATTGTTGCCATACTGCCCCTGACTAGACCCTGTTCTTCCATCCACCGTGCACTCGGCAATACGATCATGCAGCTCACGCATGGACATACGAGAGCATTCTTCAAGTGTAATATCGGGATCCAATTCGACCAACTCGACCGCTGCGACATACCGCCCGCAGCCCATACCATGGCTGTGGGCCTCGTCATAGAATTGCTGATTCGCAGCGTTGCACGAACTCTGGCAAGGAACGCTTGCAAGCCACGCTTCGCTCGCATCGATCAGAGCCTGCTCTTGAGCTTGATCTTGAGAGGATACGCTCACTGCAACGAATGCATCTTCCTCGAAATAAGGAGCAAGCGCATCGCTTTCAGCTAGTGTTTTCAGCGCCTGTTCATAAGACATACCCTCAAGAGAAACGTTTGAGAGCACCTCTGCTCCATCGTCATTGATGCCTTCAGAGCTTACTACCTTTCCCGACTGGTCCAGTTTTAGCTGGATCGAAGGATTTATGTCTATGTCCACGAACGCCGTAGGTTCAAGGATCTCTTCTACTGTTTCATGTTGAGGAATAGCAAAGAGCGCAGCCGCCACAATGAGGCATGCAGCTAGTGCTCCACTCAAGATCGCCATGGTTTTTCGGCGCTTCAGCCTCTTGAAAGATGGCTTGATGACAGGAGTCTCTTCTTCTGCGCTCGATAAGACTGATCGATCCGCATGCGTTTCAGCAGATGGGCGGTCAAGGACGTAATCGAGTGTCTGCTGCTTTACCGCATGAGGCAGCTCGATGCTATCAAAGCCAGCTTTGACCTGCTCTTCCAGCTCATGATCTCTCATGACAGCGCCTCCTTCAGCATCTTCTTTCCGCGCGCGATCCAGGAATAGACCGTGTTTATGGGAGCATCTACCATCTCTGCGATCTCTGGCGCGGTATAGCCTTCATAAAGCGACAGAAAAAGAGGAAGGCGCGGCGGATCATCCAATGAGCGAAATGCCTCCATGATCTCTAAATGCTGTGATTCTTTTGGGTCTTCATTCACTGAAAACTCCCAGCGTGAGCTCTCGGTTTCCTGATCGAACGAATGGTCTTTGCGATGTGCTGCGCGCAGCATGTCACGACACACATTGGACGACACCTTGATGAGCCAGGCCTTGCGATGCTCGTCGTCTCGAAAATCCGTCGACTCGGCAAGCGCATACTTCAAAAATGTCTCCTGAAAGGCATCTTGTGCGTCATGGCCATGTCGGAAGAAAGTGACGCATACGCGCCACACCGTCGACCCAAAGGTGTCTATCGCTCTTTCGATGTCGTCGTTCTTGCGCACATCATGCCTTTTCGCTCGTACTCGCTATCAGAAATGAAGATCTCTTCATGAGATAACCTTCCTCTTATGCTGTCTCTCTTCTCTTAACACGATTCAGCGCTACAAATCCTTGCAAAAAAGAAGAAAAGTCAAAAAAGGAAGGGTTTTACCTCTGTTATCGATGCTGCTCCTGTGTTCGTATAGGAACTTAGAGTGCCGCTGAAGACGAAACAGGGTTGACAGAACCACCGAAGGTGACAGGAGCTTCGAAATATTCCGCATCAAGCGTCGGGATCATCTCATCGGTCGAGCGAACAGAAGACACTTCGCGCTCCGCACCCGCAAAGTCGATCAGTGCCGCGCTCACGGCCGCCCAAGGACTCTCATCAAGCTGGAGCTCTCGATCGATCTTGCGAATAGGCTCGATCGTGCTCTCGAGCCAAAGCTTGGCATCTTCACGCTCGAGCCCTGCAATGAACTCAAGGAACACGGGCAAATGATCTGGCAATTCAGTGGTGGTCAGATCGAGTCCATGCTCTTTGTAGAGCCTGTTCAACTCCACCATCACATGTCCTCTATCGCGTGAATCCCCTTGCGTGTGCTCGAAGAGGTTCAGGCTCGCGTGCTTGCCGATATCGAAAGTTGACACATAAGCGGACTGAAGTGAGGTAAGGTCGGTCCTTTCGATCCATGTGACAAGCTCATTCAACTGCTTCTTCGACTCTCCACTCAGCTCCTCGCTCTTCTGCAGCACCTCGTTGATCTCGGGAAGGCTTTCCAAAAGATCGTTATCTGGATAGAGCAAAAGACAGGCAAGAGCTTTCAATTCCCAGATCATAGTACGGTCCTTTCACATGCACACAGGTGCTCGTCTCTAGAAAACAGCGTTCGATTCATTATAGGCAACCTCAACCGAAGAACGAATGAGCATCCAAGCTCGTAGGGCACAAGGTCTCACATGAAAACGCAGGCGAGCAGCATAGGTAACAAGTGACTAACAAAAGACCTACAGAAAGATTAGAACAATTTATCATGCACTGTTGAATAAACAAGATTCGGTATGCTCATGGAGGATTTATGTAGACGGCATTTCAACCGCTCTTCTTGCGGCCGTTGCATTCACTAAGAATGGAAGTGATCGCCATGAAAGCAGATATTAAAGAATGGGATCCCGAAGACCCGAAGAAATGGGACAAGCGATTGGCTTGGACCACGGTCTGGATCTCCACCTTCTCGTTGACCTTCGGCTTTTGCGCCTGGTATCTCGTGCCTTCACTGGCGCCCCACCTGAACGCCATTGGTTTTCATCTTGATGCAAGCCAGCTCTATTGGCTCGTGGCGATGGTGGGCCTCTCAGCAGGCACCTTGCGTATCTTATGGACCTTCCTACCGCCCTTAATGGGCACACGCAAGCTGGTCTTCATGTCGACCATCTTGCTGCTCATTCCACTGGGGTGCTGGATATATGCAGTATCGAACCCCGGACTTCCCTTCGAAGTGTTGATGCTGTTCGCCTTCCTCGCTGGCATCGGCGGCGGTACGTTCTCGGGACTCATGGCGTCCACGAACTATTACTTCCCGAAGAACAAGCGCGGTTTTGCACTCGGTGTTCAAGGCGGCTTATCCGATTTCGGCACCTCGCTCGTTCAATTCATAACGCCGATCGTCATCACGTTCTCCGTATTCGGGATCTTAGGCTCTCCGCAGCATGAGGTCGTAGCAGGTCAGGTGAAAGAGGTCTGGCTTCAAAATGCAGGTTGGATATGGGTCCCGCTCGTAGTGATCCTCTCCATCCTGGCCATCGTCTTGCTGCGTTCGGTCCCGGTTACCGCGAACTTCAAAACGCAATTCTCCATCTTCAAGAGCAAGCACACCTGGTTTATGACGCTGTTCTACTACGGAACGTTCGCCACCTTCGCAGGTTTGGGCGCACATTTCGCACTGATGGGCGATGGCGTATTCAATCACATCGAAGGCGCCCCTTCCGCTATCGCCTTCGCATGGGTCGGTCCTGCCATCGGTGCTCTTTCTCGTGTTGGTGCAGGCAAAGTATCGGACAAGATCCGTGGTGGACGCGTTACCACGATCATGGCTGCTGCAGTGATCATCGGCCTCATCTTCCTGTGCGTCTACAAGCCCGACTCAGTTATGGGTTGCTGGATCTGGATGATCGCGATGTGGTGGGTCTTCTTCTGGACAGGATGCGGCAACGCCTCCACTACCCAGCAGATGGCCGTGCTCTTCCCGCCCGTTCAAGGTGGTGCGGTGGTTGGATGGACTTCCGCCATCGGAGCATACGGACCCTTCACCATCGGCATTCTGCTCGCATCCACAAGCCCGCTGGTTATGTTCGCAGTATCCGCGGTCATATTTGCTGCCATCTTGGCGATCAACATCTTCTTCTATGACAGGAAGAATGCGCCAAACCGCTGCTAGGAAAGACCGTTTCAGCGTCAGGGCTTCATGCCAAGAACAACATCCACGTGCTCGATCAGCATTCACCGCCCGAGCCATGATGAATAGGGGTTCATATGTCGAAATTCACCGAAGGTTCACTGTTCTTCAAGAAGCGCGTTGGGAGCTACGCCGACGGTTGGGGCGAAGTCACCGACGAGAACCGCAACTGGGAAGATGCCTATCGTGATCGTTGGGCGCACGACAAGATCGTACGTTCCACCCATGGTGTCAACTGCACGGGATCGTGCAGTTGGAAGATCTACGTGAAGGACGGCATCGTCACGTGGGAAACCCAGCAAACCGACTATCCCCCTACTCCTTGCGGCGTTCCGAATCATGAGCCGCGTGGGTGCCCGCGTGGCGCAGGATATTCGTGGTACCTCTACAGCGCAGCGCGCGTCAAGCACCCTCTCATCCGCGCCCAACTTCGCGATGCATGGCGTCGTGAGCGTGCGCATCATGAACCACTTGAAGCCTGGAAGCGCATCGTTGAAGACCCCCAAACGCGCGAAAGCTACGTGAAGGTTCGTGGCCTTGGCGACCTGGTTCGCACAAGCTGGGATGAGGCGACCGAGATCATAGCGGCCGCCAACCTCTACACGATCGAGAAGTATGGCCCCGACCGCATCGCTGGCTTCTCGCCGATCCCAGGCTATTCCATGGTGTCCTATGGCGCCGGCATTCGCTATCTATCGCTTATCGGAGCAACGCCCCTTTCGTTCTACGACTGGTATTGCGACCTTCCCCCCTCGTCACCTCAAACCTTCGGAGAGCAAACGGATGTGCCTGAGTCGGAAGCATGGTATTACTCCAACTACATCATCTGCTGGGGTACGAACATCTCCATGACGCGAACGCCCGATGCGCACTTCATGATCGAAGCACGCTATAACGGCACGAAGCTCGTTAACATCTGCCCCGATTACTGCGAAAGCACGAAGGACGCAGACTGGTGGCTGCACCCCAAGCAAGGAACCGATGCTGCTCTTGCTCTCGCGATGAACTTCGTGATCTTCAAGGAATTTCACCTCGATCATCCTGATCCCTACTTCACTGATTACGTACGGAAGTTCACCGATCTTCCCATGCTGGTCTGCCTCGACAAGCGTGCTGGCAAAGAGGCCTACATGGCAGGGCGCACGCTGCGCGCGAGCGACCTTGAAGCTTATGCTCAGGCAGGCAATAGCCAGTGGAAGACGGTTGTATGGGATGAGATGAGCGATGCCCCTGCCGTACCGCAAGGCTCGATCGGATATCGATGGGAGCAGGAAGCGAACGAAGATGAAGGCAAATGGAACACCCTTGAAATCGACGGAGAGACCGGCAAGGACATCCACCCGCGCTTGAGCTTCATCGATTCCTCAGACGAAGTGGTTGCGCTGAACGTCCCCTATTTCGGCGATGAGAGCATCCCGCTGTTCCCTGGCAATACCGATGATGGCCCCGTGCTCGAGCGCGCAGTGCCCGTGAAGCGCATCAAGACAACCGAAAGAGAAGTCCTGGTCACAACGGTCTTCGATCTCTTCGGCGCATTCTTAGGCATCGACCGCGGCATCGGCGGTCAAGTGGCCAAGGGCGAGATGGACAATGTACCGTTCACGCCCCGTTGGCAGCAAGACATAACCGGCGTGCGCGCGGAAGACGTGATACGCCTCGCTCGAGAATTCGCAACCGCAGCTTCCACCACCAAAGGCAGAGCATGCGTGCTCATGGGCGCCGGGCTCAACCAGTGGTATCAGACCGACAATGCCTATCGTGGCATCATGAACATCCTTATGCTCTGCGGAACGGTGGGTGTTCCAGGAGGCGGCTGGTGCCATTACGTTGGTCAGGAGAAGATCCGCCCTGAAGCCGGATGGACAGAATTCTCGTTCGCACAGGATTGGGTCCCTGCCTCGCGCCAGATGAACGCAACCAGCTACTTCTATGAGCATACCGATCAGTGGCGCTATGAGCGCATGCCGCTTTCTTATATGCGCTCGCCTCTTGCCGATGCAAAGCGCTATAGCGGGACTTATATAGACTGCAATCTCCAGAGCGTGAAGATGGGATGGCTCCCCACCGCTCCACAGCTCGATGTCAACCCCATCAACATCGCTGAAAAAGCAAAAGCAAGTGGCCAAACGACACAAGACTATCTTGTCGATGCGCTCAAGAACGGCGAAGTCCACTTCAGCCTCGAAGACCTCGATGAGCCCTTCAATTGGCCGCGCAACCTCTTCGTCTGGCGCTCGAACATCTTGGGTTCCTCCGGCAAAGGGCAGGAATACTTCCTCAAGCATCTTATGGGTGCCCAAGACGGCATTGTCGGCGAAGATCTTTCCGCCGAAGAAGAGGACCTCATGCCCGAGCTCATCAAATGGAGAGAGGCTCCCGTTGGCAAGCTCGACCTTCTGGTCAATCTCGATTTCCGCATGTCTACCACGAGTCTCTATTCGGATATCGTGCTTCCCGCAGCATCGTTCTACGAGAAGAACGACATCAACACAACGGATATGCATAGCTTCATCCATCCGTTCGTGAAGGCTGTTTCATGCCCCTGGGAGGCCAAGAGCGATTGGGAGATCTTCGAGCTGCTTGCCAAGCGTATCTCGCAGATCGGCGGGGCTTACCCTGAGCGCTTCGGCTCCGTGAAGGATGTGCTCCTCACACCACTCGGCCACGATACAGCGTCCGAATTGGGACAGCCGCTCGAGGTGAAGCGCTGGTACGAAGGCGAATGTGATCTCGTGCCTGGCAAGACCGCCCCGCATATCGTTGAAGTGGAACGCAACTACGCCAACATCCACGATATGTTCTGTTCGGTAGGTCCACGCCTCTCGGAGCATGGCGGCGGCAATCGCGGTATCAAATGGGGTCTCGATCAGGAGATCAAAGAGCTGGGCGAACTGAATGGCACGATGAAAGAAGGTGTTGCCCAAGGTCGTCCAAAGATGGACTCCGATATCGCAGCAGCCAATATGATCATGCGCGTCTCTCCTGAAACCAACGGCAGTCTTGCCTACAACAGCTGGGATTTCGTCGAGAAGCAAAGCGGCGTTCCCTGCAAGCAACTCTCTGAAGAGCATCGAGGCGACAAGCTCACCTTCTTCGACCTTCAGATCCAATCGCGCAAGACCTTTACGGCGCCCGATTGGTCAGGCACTGAAAACGACGAGATTCCCTACATCGCGTTTTGGCAGAACATCAACCTGAACCTTCCCTGGCGAACGCTCACCGGAAGGCAGCATTTCTATCAAGATCACGAATGGATGCGCGCATTTGGCCAGGAATTCCCGCAATACCGCCCACCTGCAGACCAGCGAGCATTGGCTGGCTATCAGCATGCCGCCGATAACGGGCATCCCACCATCATGCTCAACTTCACGACGGTCCACCAGAAATGGGGCATCCATTCGACCTATTACGACAATGAACGCATGCTCTCCCTTTCACGAGGAGGCCCCACCATCTGGCTCAACGACAGGGATGCGAAAGCAGCCGGCATCGAAGATAACGATTGGGTCGAATTCTGGAATGCCAACGGTGCGATGGTGACACGCGCCATCCTCACCTCACGCATGCCAGAAGGCCTCTCGATCCTTCAGCATGCGACCGAGAAGATCATGAACACGCCAGCTTCGAAGGTCACAGGCATTCGCGGTGGCGATCATAATTCTCCGACACGTGTTGTGATCAACCCGACGCACATGATCGGCGGCTATGCACAGCTCTCGTTCCACCTGAACTACTATGGGACCATTTGCCCGAATCGCGATGATTTCATCTGGCTCCATAAGCTCGATTCTGTCGAGTGGCTCGATGAAGAAGCCGAGACAGAAGCCGATATTTTGACCAAGCGCATCGTCGCGAAAGACTGCTAGCCCGAAGCACAAGGAGGAAGACGCTACTATGAAGATACGCGCTCAAGTTACGATGGTCTTGAACCTCGATAAGTGCATCGGATGCCATACCTGTTCGGTCACCTGCAAGAATGTATGGACGAACCGCCCAGGCATGGAATACGTCTGGTTCAACAATGTCGAGACGAAGCCGAGCACCGGTTACCCGAAGCAATGGGAAGATCAGGACAGATGGAAGGGTGGCTGGCAGGTCAAGAACGGGAAGCTGCAGCTGAAACGCGGACCTCGTTCGTGGCTCTTAGCCGGGATCTTCAGCAATGGACTGCTACCGACCATCGATGAATACTACGAACCTTATACCTTCGATTACCAGAAGCTGCAGAAGGCGCCTCTCATGAAAACGGCACCTACCGCCCAGCCGATCAGCTACATAACAGGCGAGGTAATGGACAAGATCGAGGGCAGTGCAGCCTGGGAAGATGATCTTGGCGGCGTAGACGTTGAAGCGGTAGAGGACATCAATCTCAAGGGCGTTCAGCGCGAGATCTACGCGCAATATGCGAATACATTCATGTTCTACCTTCCTCGCCTTTGCAACCATTGTCTGAATCCTGGCTGCGTAGCAAGCTGTCCGTCAGGCTCCATTTACAAGCGTGAAGAGGACGGCATCGTCTTGGTCGACCAGGATAAATGTCGTGGCTGGCGCATGTGCATGACCGGTTGCCCGTATAAGAAGGTCTACTACAACTGGTCGAGCGGAAAAGCAGAGAAATGCATCTTCTGCTATCCCCGTATCGAGAGCGGATGCCCGACCGTGTGCTCTGAATCATGCACAGGGCGCATTCGCTATGTGGGGGTCGTTCTCTATGATGCCGACAAGATCAAAGAACTCGCGAGTACCGAAAATGATGCAGACCTCTACGAAGCGCAGCGCAATGTTTTTCTCGATCCATTCAATCTCGATGTCATCGAAGAAGCACGCGCTGAAGGCATATCGGATGAATGGATAACAGCAGCGCAGAACTCACCCGTGCGCAAGCTCATCGAATGGGGGCTCGCCTTCCCCATGCATCCCGAATACCGCACGCTTCCGATGGTCTGGTACGTTCCTCCCCTTTCGCCGATCGCGAACGCCATCGATGCAGGAAAGCTCTCGATGGATGGCATATTGCCGAAAGCGGAGGACTTGAGGATCCCGATCCAGTATCTTGCCAACCTCCTTGCCGGCGGGAACACCCAGGTCGTCCAAGATGCTCTGTCGCGTTTGCTGCTCATGCGCTCCATAGTGAGGCACTACAGCGATTCTGCTGGCCTCGAACAGTATTTGAAGAGCGAATTGCCGCTCGATGCCATCAAAGAAGCTCCCGAGATCGACGAGCTTCGCGCGCTCGGTCTTACGCCTGAAGACGTTTGCGAGATGCATTCACTGCTTGCCATTGCAAACTACGAGGATCGCTTCGTGATACCTACCGCCAACCGCAACCACGAGGCAAGCGTCCTTAAGCAGGGTGAACAAGGTATGAACATGGGCGGCGGACGCGATCAGCGTTATCGCGCTTCGAAGATCTTCGGAGGTCCGATGGATAGGAAGATCTCACCTACGTTCAAGGATTATGAAGTAGCCACAAAGCCAAGGAAGCAGAAGTGATGACTATGGATACGGATCTTACACATCTTCTCTATTTCATTGCTTATCAGGTATTTCCCTATGTGGTCATCACGGTTTGGCTGGTGGGAAGCTTCATCCGCTTCCTCACGCATCCCTACACCGTGAAGAGCCAGAGCTCGGAGCTTCTGGGTGGCAAGAAAGAGATCAATTGGGGGGCGCGGTTCTTCCACGTCGGCGTTATCGGGTTGCTCTTCGGACACCTGTTCGGGCTGTTCGTACCCAAGCAATTCCTTCTGGATTTCGGCATCACACCACAAATGACCCAAGTGCTCGAGATCGTTGCGGGCGGTGCCTGCGCAGTCCTCTGCCTTATTGGCATCACGCTGATGATTCACCGACGCATCACGAACCCGCGTATTCGCAAAACCTCACGCCCAAGCGATTGGCTCGTTTTGGTGGTAGTTGGCGCAGTGCTCATCATGGGCGCAACGAGCGTGGTCAACGCAGCGCTTTACGACAAATCAGGCGAAGGGCTCTTGGACTTCGTGAATTGGGCCATCGCTTTGGTCACGCTTCAGCCTGATGCCTACACGCATCTGATCGATGCGGCAACCCCGCAGAAGATCCATATCTTCATCGGCCTTTGCGTCTTCCTTATCGTTCCCTTCACCAGGCTGATACACATCTGGAGCGGATATGCATCGCCAATCTATCTCTTGAGGAACATGCAGAAGATGCGCATGAACGGCGCCCCCATGGGAAGCGATCGGCCTCTCGATCGCCCGGTGCGCAGCAGAGAACGAGAGCTGGAATGATCCTGCAAAAACCGCTTCGGTGGTTTCACTGCGGTTTCACTGATGGACTGCTCGGCACGTACCCGCAGGCAGTTCACTCCAGTTGAGAGAAGGAAAGGACTTGACCATGGCTCATGTGAATGACGTTCTGAGCGACCGTACAGTTCATAAGTGCACAAGATTGCGCGGAGCGAAGTGCGGCACCACCGTATGCCAGTTCTGTGCGGTAGGCTGTTCGCAGCTTGCCTTCTACAAGGATAAAGAGCTCATTGAGGTTGAGGGCGACCCGCGCTCGCCCATCAATGCGGGGCGTCAATGTCCCAAAGGCATGTCGACGTTCATGTTAAACCGCAATCCCTATCGAGAGACGCGTGCACTCTATCGCGCACCAGGTGCAAGCGAGTGGGAAGAGAAGAGCATCGACTGGATGCTCGATACCATCGCTGATCGTATCTGGGAGACCCGCAACAAAGGCTTCGTCGAAAAGGACGAAAATGGCCTGACAATAAACGCCGCAACGAACATCGGCTTCATTGGCGGATCAGCTCTCGATAACGAAGAATGCTATCTCATCCGAAAGCTCTTCACGGGAGGCCTGGGCATCCTACCCACCGAGAACTCCGCACGGTATTGCCATTCCACCACCGTTGCAGCGCTTTCGCCAACCTTCGGATTCGGCGCCTGCACCAACCCCCCACGCGACCTTATCAATAGCGACTGCATCCTGATCATGGGGTCGAACATGGGAGAGGCTCATCCTGTGGCGTTTCATTGGCCGATGGAAGCGAAGCGCAAAGGCGCGATCACCATCCACGTCGATCCCCGTTTCACGCGCACCTCTGCGGCATGCGACCACTACGTTCACACGCGCCCTGGTGCGGATATTGCATTCATCGGCGGCCTCATCAATTACATCCTCGAGCATGATTACTGGTTCAAGGAGTACGTGATCCACTATACGAATGCAGCTACGCTCATCGATCCCGGTTTTGAATTCGATGATGTGCACGGATTCTTCAATGGTTGGGATCCTGAGACCAATTCGTATTCCCAAGCAGGAACCACCTGGGATTATCAATACGAGATGAATCCTGATGGTAGCTATGGACAACCCAAGCAAGATCTCACCCTGCAAGATCCCCATTGTGTATTCCAGCTGATCAAGAAGCAGTTCAGCTACTACACGCCTGAGGTGGTGGCCGATATCTGCGGGTGCCGCCCAGCGGATATCGTGAAGGTCGGCGAGCTCATCGGCAGGAACTCTGGGCGCGATCGCACCACAGCTTTCTGCTATGCGACTGGCTTCACGCAGCATTCCAGCGGTTCCCAGATCATCCGCACCGCTGCCATCTTGCAGCTATTGCTCGGTAACATCGGTCGCCCTGGTGGCGGCATCTTAGCGCTCCGCGGGCATTCCAACGTGCAAGGCGCCACCGATGTCCCCACGCTGTTCAATGTTTTGCCGAACTACATTCCCCAACCAGAAGCACATCCTGGCAACGCCACCTTGGTCGATTATCTCGCTAACGGCCACGGTTTCAGCGGTGCGCTCGACAAGACGAGTACGGGTATGTGGAAGCTGGAGACTGAGCGTGGTTCATGGGCGTCACTGCCGAATTACATGGTCAGTTTGCTCAAAGCTTACTATGGCGAAAATGCCACCAAAGATAACGAATATGGTTATCAATGGCTCCCGAAGCTCAGCGATAACGAATCGCTCACTGTCTCCATGGAAAAAGCGCTTCGTGGCGGCATGGATGGCATGGTGGTGATCGGCCAGAACATCGCTGTGACCAACCCCAACACGGGCTGGAGTCGTGATGCGATGCGAAATCTCGAATGGCTCGTGGTGATGGACCTCTTCGAGAATGAGAGCGCTTCGGTCTGGTACGCTGACCCCAAAGGACCTTCGCCCGATGAATGTCAAACTGAAGTCTTCTATTTGCCGGTCTGCACCTGTCCGGAAAAGGAAGGCTCGGTCACGAATACCGAACGCGTGCTGCAATGGCACGAGCGCATCCAGGAAGCGCCTGGAGCAGCTCATGCGGATTCGTGGTACATCTACCAATTAGGCAAGAGGATGCAGGCAAAAGCAAACGCAACGAACAATGAGCGTGATGCAGGCATGCGCGCGCTCTATTGGGATTACGATGCGAGCGGCCCCACCAGAAGCGAACGTGAATTCGAGCTCACCCCTATAGAAGGCGACTTGGACATGATGAAGGTCGTCAGAGAGATGAACGGATTCAACATCAGTGATGGCTCGGTCTGCCAAGGGTCTGGCTCGCTCAAAGATGATGGTTCCACCGTATGCGGGTGTCGCTTGCTCTCAGGAATTCTCGGCCCTGAAGGCGAAAACCTGATGAACCGCACAGAGACAGGAGATGTCCATAACGGATCGATCTTCTCGGATTATCGCGTGAGCTGGCCAGAGAACTCTCGCATTCTCTACAACCGCTGCTCGGCCGATCCAGAAGGCAAGCCTTGGTCAGAGCGAAAAAAGCTTATCTGGTGGGATGAGAAGCTCGAACAGTGGGTAGGCTACGACAAACCGCAGTGCAACGCGAAGAAACCGCCAACCTACCAACCAGAACCAGGAGCAAGAGGCGATGCGGCACTTGCGGGCGATTGTCCCTTCGGCGCTCATTCGGATGGCAAGGCATGGCTCTTCGTGCCCTACAGCATCAAAGAGGGCCCTATGCCGGTCTATTATGAAACCACTGAATCACCGTACGAGAACAAGCTTTGGAAACAGACGCGCGATCCCGGACTGATCATCGTCGACGATGTCGAGAACCCCATCGCACCCGTGGGCGAACATGATTATCCCACGATCATGACCACCTACCATGTGACCGAGCATTGGCTCTCTGGTGCACAAACGCGCACGATCCCCTGGCTCGTTGGATTGCAGCCAGAACGCTTCTTGGAGCTTTCTCCCGAGCAAGCAGCAAGCATCGGCGTAGAAACAGGGGATTATGTCACCGTCGAAAGCGAACGCGCTAAGCTGCAGATCCGCGCCCTCGTAACACCCCGTCTGCGCATCGGCGAGGTTTATGGGCAAAAGGCAACCGTCGCTGGCGCGTTCGTCGCATCAGGATACAAAGGCTTGATGGTCAGCGACATCACCAACGATCTCAGCCCCGCCATCATGGCTTCCGATGGTCTGATTCCTGCATCTAAGGGATTTGCGGTACGAATCACCAAGGCAGACCCTAATGACCTGCAGAAGCTCGATCCGTATCCACTTGAATACGATCCCCTATTCGACGAGCCGATCCCCGATACCCCCTGGCCAGCTCAGCCGGAAGGGAGGAACTAGCCATGAATCCGAATCCGCGAAACATACTCAAGCTTTCCGATAAGCACTACGATATGAAAGAGCCCCGCAAGAATCGCAGACTCGATGTTGTCTACTCCTTGTTCAAGCGCCGCGATCCACTTCCTGCGCAAACGGAAATGGCCTTCTTCACCGATACCTCCATCTGCTCAGGATGCAAGTCATGCGAGATCGCATGCAAACAATGGAACATGCTGAAGACCACAGATATCCAATGGTCGGGGAACAGTTATGACAATACCCGCGATCTTTCTTCAGAGAGCTGGCGGCACGTCAAGTTCATCGAGCGTTTCTCGGAGGTCAATGAGACAGATCGACCAGCCCCCACATCTATGGACGGGTTGCTTCACGAACCGAAGCAAGGGCAATGGCTCTTCATGGCTGATCACTGCAAGCATTGCCAGGAGTCACCCTGTCATGAAGCCTGCCCCACTGGCGCGATCGTTCGCAATGAATTCGGAGGTATCTATTACCAGACCGATATCTGCATGGGCTGCCGCATGTGTGTGGCTGCCTGCCCTTTCGGCGTTCCTGAAGTGAGCAAAGAGACCGGCCATTCCATGAAGTGCGCCGAATGCTACGATCGTTTACGCGACGGATTAGAGCCCGCTTGCGCTACGGCGTGCACCACCGGTGCGATTCAATTTGGTCCACGCGAAGAGATGGTCGAACGTGCGCGTGCACGATTGACGGTCCTTCACGAACAAGGCTTCGAGAAAGCCAACTTGTATGGCGTCGACCCTTTTCAGGATTATAAACCACTCAATTCGTTCTACCTGTTGATGGACGAGCCTGCCGTCTATGGTTTGCCAGCGCAACCGAAGTTGCCCGTAAGCTTCATGATCGGTGATTACGCAAAAGCCATAGGGATGCTTGCGATCGCAGCCATAACGATCGTTGTTTGTCTGCTGTAGGAAGGAAGATGATCATGGATAAAACATGGATTGAAGGCCAGCCTTCTGCATACCAACAGCACGATACCGTTCACTTTCCCGATTGGAAGAACATCATCGTATGGGATCTTTTCTTCAACAACCTCACTGCAGGCTTCATGTTTGTGACGATAATCACGTGGCTTACTGCGCCAGCGCTCTTCGGTCCCGTCATGCCGATCGCGCTTACGCTCGCATTCTTCATCGTTCTTTTTGACTTGCTCTTGCTCGTTGCGGACCTCGGAGATCACGTTCGGTTCTTGCACGCCATGAGAGTCTTGCATCCCACCTCTCCCCTATCGGTTGGTGTGGTGGGCCTGATCTTCTATTCGATCATGCTGTTCATCGCGCTCGCCATCTACTGGGTAACGGTCGCATTGCTCGTAACCATTGGGCTGCCTCACGAAGTTGTTGTGGTGCTCGATGTGCTCTTCCGTCTCTTCGCGGTCTTAGCGCTCATCGCAGCATGTGTGGTGATCTGCTATAAAGGCGTGGTGTTCAGCTGCACTTCACAACCAGGCCTCAAGAAAGCGCGCTGGCTCACCTGTTGGGTAGCAAGCGATGCACTTACGATGGGAATGGGGCTCCTGATCGTGCTTTCGCTCGTTTTCGGACAATTCGCCGCCATCGAAGCGCTTGTCATCCCCTTCATCGCGCTGATCGTCTTCCGTTGCTTCACCTATGCATTGGTATGGATGAATATCCATGAGCGCGCTTCGGTGATGTACTCTAAGGCGGTTCTCGCGGGCAATGCGATCGTTGTCTATGGCATCGCAGGCATCTGCGCCATCGCTGCATGCTTCTTCGGGCCGCTCGGGGTAGCTGCTGCTGGAGTGCTTTGCCTCCTTGCAGGTGTTTGGGAACGCTACTGGGTCATCTATGTAGCTCACCCGCATTGATGCTATCCCAAAAGCAACAAAATGTTTCTATATCAGAGTCATATAGGTGGCCACCCACATTGATGCTATTCTGTCACCAGCTCATAGTAGAGCAACAAGAACCTACCCATTTTTAGCAAGGAGTTCCCGTGATATACAACGAACGCGATCTACGCGAAGCCCAAGCGCTTGATATCGCCCAAAAGATGCTCGGTGCAGCACGCACTGCACCGAAAGGAAAGGGCATCGATGTGCTCGAATGCGCTGTTGTGAACGGCGATGAGAAGGAAACTCTCGCGGGCGCTATGGAAACCATCGGCAAGGAGCGCGGGCATGCGTTCTTCCTTCGCGATGCAGGATGCATCCGCGCGTGTCAATGCGTAGTACTCATTGGAACCAGGCCTAAAGTTCAATCTTTAAACTGCGGTTATTGCGGATTCCCGAGCTGTAGCGCAAAGCCCACCGAAGCGCCTTGCGCGATCAATGTTGTTGATGTGGGCATCGCGCTCGGTTCTGCTGTCTCGCGCGCGCAAGCCTATGGAGTCGATACGCGCATCATGTTCTCTGCTGGCACTGCCGCTGAACACCTTGGCTTACTTGGTGAAGGCGTTCAGCAGGTTCTTGCTATTCCTGTGAGCATCAGCTCGAAAAGCCCCTTCTTCGACCGCGGATAAGGAAGATTCATGGCATTCGATTTCAAAAAGGAATACAAGGAATTCTACCTGCCCAAACGCAAGCCAGAGATCATTGAAGTTCCCCCTATGAACTATGTTGCCGTTCAAGGCAAGGGCGATCCGAATGAAGAAGGTGGCGCATACAAGAACGCGATCGGCATCCTTTACGCCATCGCCTACACCATCAAGATGTCGAAGATGGGCGATACCCGCATTGAAGGGTATTTCGACTTCGTCGTCCCTCCCCTCGAGGGCTTTTGGTGGCAGCAAGGCGTTGATAGCATTGATTTTTCAAATAAAGAGATGTTCGAATGGGTATCGGCAATTCGCCTTCCGGATTTCGTCACTCCTGAAGTATTCGCTTGGGCGCAAAACGAAGCTGCACACAAGAAAGGTCTCGATATCTCAAGCGCCGAACTGATAACCATAGACGAAGGGCTTTGTGCGCAGATCATGCACCTCGGAAGTTACGACGAAGAACCCGCCACGATCGCACTGCTCGACGATTTCGTTGCCGCCGAAGGCTATGCACTCGATATGTCGAACACCCCCGCAGGTCGCCATCATCATGAGATCTACCTTTCGGACCCCCGTCGCACCAAGCCCGAAAACCTCAAGACGGTCATTCGTCATCCGATCCGCAAGCTATAGATCAGATTGCGAGTTCTTCTGAATAGCACGTGCACGAGCGCTTCTTCTTCCTGACGATGCGCGAGAACCAAAAAGAAAGCTGATGGCTCTAATCCTGCGATTGTGCCGCCAGTTTCGCTGCCGCTTCTTCGCGCTCGCGGCACAGGTCGGCCCACTTCGGCATCTTCTCGAGCGTGGCTGCCAATTCTTCGAGCACCGTTGGGATATCGATTCCCTGCGGACACATCTGCACGCACGATTCGCATTGAATGCAATCTTGAGCTCGCTGACCTTCGGGCACAGCATCCATCTGCATCGATACCGTAAAGCTGGTGTCGAATTGGAAATCGTTATAGGCGTTCATCATCAGAGGAATATCGATCTCTTGCGGGCAGGAATCAACGCAATAACGGCATGCGGTGCACGGAACGCCACCCTTGAGCGATTCAGCCATATCCATCAGCACGCCTTCTTCAGCTTCCGAAAGCGGAGTTGATTCCTGGAAGATACGGCAATTCTCCTCCACCTGAGCAAGATCCGACATGCCGCTTAGGATCGTTTTCACGCTCGGGATGCCGAGCAGCCAGCGGAACGACCACTCTACCGCGGAACATGCAGAAGGATTTGCGCCATCAGATGCACTCGCATTCAGCTGCTGCATCTGTGCATCGTTCAGGTGAGCAAGCTTGCCTCCGCGCAGCGGCTCCATGACCACGATCGGGATGTTCATGCTCTCAAGCAGCGCCGTTTTCGCGGCAGCATCCTGCAAAGTCCAGTCTAGATAGTTCAGCTGAATCTGGCAGAATTCCATGATGTTATTGCCCGCGAACAGGGCTGCGGTTTCGGGGTCGCGCTGCTCAAGCTCGGCGTACTTGCGCGCGCCGTAGTCAAGGAAACGCTTGAGTGTCTCAGGGCGACCATGGCACGAAAAACCCAGATGACGAATGCGTCCATTCTTCTTCTGCTCAACGAAGTAATCCGCGATACCCCACTGTTCGTCCAGATAGACTTCGATAGATGCCTCATAGATATTGTGGAGCAGGTAGAAGTCAAAATATTCGGCGCCGCATTTGATCAGCTGCTTTTCGAAGATCGCAGCGGGATCATAAGTGTCTGAGATCTGGTGGCCCGGATACTTGGTAGCGAAGAAGTAGCTGTCGCGCGGATAACGCGCAAGCGAGCGGCCAAGCGCGATCTCGGACATGCCGCCATGATAGGGATAGGCTGTATCGAAATAATTGACGCCTGCCTTGATGGCCGTATCGACCATGGCATCGAGCGTTACCTGATCGATGTTGGAAGCATCGCTGTCTATGACGGGAAGGCGCATAGCTCCGAATCCCAACCGTGCAACGTTGTCACCTAAGAAATCATTCGTGAGCATGTCTGTCTCCTCGGAATAGCAAAATAGTGTTGAGGTTAGCTCGTGTCCGTTTGTTTATGCGCTTGAGATGATTCGAACGCTTAAGATTCGTGCCTTTTTGCACGAACCATCCAGTCAATCACTGAGCGCACCAGTACCCTCATTGCATTCATTGTAATATAAAAGACACACTGTTGCTAATTTTCAGTTATTTCTTTTGTAAGAATCAATACCAATTAAACAGCTTCGCAAGATAGCCTGATGTCGCAGTGATTTTCTAGTCAATGCTTTGTATCGTGCTCGAACCTCTCATGTACCCGCTATCAACTGCACGAGAATCACACTTCGCACTCTTGAATTCAGACGCATTTATCTAGGCAGAAATAAGGAGATCCATCATCGTTGAGCAATGACGGCAAGCCGAGCTCTTCGATCTTGGTCAGAAGATCCTTGAGCAATGAGGGTATGGTGTTGCAGCCGAAGCACATATAGTAGCAATCACCTGCGTAAACTCCCAACGTCCACGAATACCTATCGAGCAGAAGATGCTCGTACAGGAATGGATCCGTCCAAGAATCGGTCTCAGCCGCAAGGAAGCATTGACGCAATTGCGCCGACTGCTGAGACGTGAGCGTCTTGACCACGTTGATATGCCGCGAGGCATTGTAGACATGAATGCTGATCCGATCGCCCTTTTCCTGGATGAGTTCGAAATGGGCGCACTTTTCCAGGTGCGCCCAATCTTGCACATCGAACTTGATCTGCTCGAACTCTCGCATGACCAGTTCTCGTTCGTTCGCATTCACTTCAACCATCATCATCCCTCCAAACCACGCTTCGTTCTTACCCAGCAAAACTCAGACCACAACTACTTGCGATTATCGGCGACATAGATCCCCACACGAACCTGCTTCGATGGTTCAGCCTCACGATTCACCTGCAAAACACGTACCTCGAATGCTGCCTTGTGTCCGTAGAAGAGCATCAAGGAAAGCGATTCGTTTATCTCAGCTGGCACATAGCCAAGCTTCGAAGAGTCCTTGTAAATCGCCACAGCATTGGGATCGTGCGGGTTATCGGCTTCGATGCGCAACTCAAGACCGTCTCCTGCCTTTAGTTTTTCGAGAACGAGTGCGCCATCCCAGTATTGGAACCCACGAATGCAAAAGCTGTGAAGCTGTCGTGATGGTAAAAACATGATTATCTTCTTTCTCTCGGCTTCAATCCGACAACTTGAATACTAGGGAAAGAACACTAGAGAGCATGTCCTCTTTTTGGGACACAGTCGAATGTAAGCCCACCATCTTACTGCACACGGAGGATAGCTTCGTTTCCAGCACGATCGATGCGCCAATGAACGGTTGAGACGGCCCGCAAGAGCTGCTCGTCGTGCGTCACGAGAATGATCGCACCGGGGAACGCTGCGAGCGCCCGCTCGAGCGCCTCGATCGAACCCACATCGAGATGGTTCGTCGGTTCGTCGAGAATGAGCAAGTTCGGTTCTCGCAGCAACTGCTCGGCGATGAGCAGCTTCTTCAGCTCTCCTGGGCTGATGTTCGACCCTTCCAGCAATGCATCGGGATCGGTATTCAGCCCCGCAACCAAGGAAAGCACACGCCCCATATCTGCATCATCGAGCGCATGCAAGCGCTCCAACGCAGCCCGCCGCAAACGCTCGTCGACTTCTTGCGGAATGAAGGCGCACTCCACCTGTTCAGGAACGAGCTTCCACGCATAGCGCAAAAGCGTGGTCTTCCCCACACCGTTTCGTCCTGACACACCCACATGATCGCTCGGCCCCACCCAGAGCTCGGATATACGGAGCGTAAGCTCACCCGCAGGCAAGTCGCCCTCAGGCACGTGCAGTGCGAACTTCGAGCGCACGGCATGCCCCGACAGCTGAATCGCTGAATCATAGCGCTTGCTCACTCGGCTTTCTGCGGCTACCTGCGAAGCACGCTCGCTGCGACTTGCCATCGTACCTGCCGCTCTGCCTGCCACCGAATCCTTGGACGAGACCTTCGCCCGCCCTAGACGTTCGCGCCCGTCGCTATCGTGCCTATCCAAGCGCTTCGCGCTCAGCCGCGAGCTCGAACGTGCGGCTTCTTCGTTTCGTCGCTGCGCTTCAGCTTTCAACCGCCGTTCTTCCCGGCGCGCATTCTCGTGCTGCCGCACGCGGGTCGCTCTCTCTCCGCGCATCTGCTCAGCAACCTTCGAATAGCCGCCTGGTCGCATCACCACATGCGTTTCCTCGAACACTGCGCACTGATTGACTAGCGCATCCAACAGCGCACGATCATGCGAGATCAGAAGGCCGATTCCTTTGAATGCCTGCAAACTTCGCAGTACGCATTCGCGAGTTTGCGCATCAAGATCGTTCGTTGGCTCATCGAGCACGAGCACATCGGGACGTTGCCAGAGCGCACAAGCAATCTGAACGCGCTTCTTTTGGCCGCCCGAAAGGTGCTCATAATCCCACAGCCACGCATCTTCGATGCCGAGCACATCGCGAATCTGCAACGCTTCGCTTCCCCAATCGGCCGCAAGATCACTGAGCTGAGCAGGTGTGATCGAGGTATCCTGGGGGCAATAAGCGGCGAACAGCTTCGGTGCGACCGACCCCTCATCAGGCGCGATCAGCCCAGTTGCAACACGAGCGAGCGTGCTTTTGCCACAGCCGTTATCGCCGATGATACCCGTCCAACCCTGCGGGAACGTTACGCTCACGCGATTGAGCGCAGGTGACGCAGCGCCTTCGTAAGTGTAAGAGATATGAGTAAGATTCAATTGCATGGCAGCCTCCAGAATTTGGAGGTCCGCGGGTGGGATCGAGGAAATCAGTCCACTAAAGATAAGAACTGCGCAAACAAGATGAAGCGAAAATCAAAAACGTGCAAGATCACATAACGATGCGGCACCCGAGCGACCGGATGGATACGGAATAGTGGGTTGCCTTTACGGCATCGTTAGTTCTTCATGCACCTAGCCTTTCTCGGGGCGTCGCTTGCCAAAGGCTCCGCCGGAATATTGAGACGATTGTAGCATCTCGCTACATCACAAATCCATAGGCTAAAACCATGCGCAGATCAAATTACTACTCTCCGAGAAGGCTACGTGCAATTCAAAGGAGAACAGACTCTTTTTCGTCTTGCACTCGTCGTTGGAAGAAGTCTGCCCCTGATGAAGATCAACAATTGAAGTTAAAGATTCATGCGTTCAAAAACAAGATTGCAGACCGTATGATCTCCGCCACCAAAACCAGAAGAATTTGCTGTTGATTGCACCCAAATACCCATTGTCAGTTTTCCTTTCTTTTGTTGTTTATTGGAACAATCATCGTTCGATAACAACGGGACTTTATACTAATTGCAATAGCAAATTGTTCTTCTATCAGCATTTTTTCAGCAAGGTTGTATAGAAATCGTCCATCGGAGCCAAAAGCATGATATTCGACCAGCTAGAACATAAAGAATTTGCCACACCCGAAGGATCGATTTCCTATTGGGTGACCCCGCATGCCTGCGACGATTCGCAAGGCGCCGCAAATTCCTGTGCTAGCGGAGCCCCACCTGCTTGCAATACTTCACAGGGCACCAACCAGCCCTGGCTCATCTTCCTGCCTGGTCTTACCGCCGACCATCGCCTCTTCGAGAAGCAGGTCGAACACTTCATTGGCAAGGCTCATCTGCTTGTATGGGACTCGCCTTCGCACGGCGAATCGCGTCCGTTCTCGCTCACGTGGACGATGGATGATCTTGCTTGCTGGCTGCACGAGATATTCGCCACCGAAGGCATCATGCGTCCGATCCTGGTCGGCCAGTCGATGGGTGGCTACACGGCGCAAGCCTTCCTGGATCTCTTCCCAGGCGAAGCAGCTGGGTTCGTCTCCATCGATTCGTGCTCGCTTCAACGACGCTATTACACCTGGTGGGAACTTGCTGCGCTACGTCATACGAAGCTCATGTATCTCTCGTTCCCGTGGAAGACGCTCGTCCGCCTAGGGTCAACGGGCAACACCACAACACGCTATGGCAGCAAGCTCATGGAAACGATGATGCTCGACTATCAGAAACACGAGTATTGCGAACTGGCTGCTCATGGATTTCGTGTGCTAGCAGACGCGGTGTCAGCCGATCGCCCCTACCAGATCGACTGCCCTTATGTGCTGATCTGCGGCGAAGAAGATCGTGCAGGTTCTGCCAAACGCTACAATCGCGCATGGGAAGCACAAGAAGGAACGCCTGTTCATTGGATCAAGAACGCGGGGCACAATTCCAACTGCGATAATCCTGCTGAAGTGAATGCGGTTATTGAAGACTTGCTCGACTCTCTTAACTAATGCACCTCATGCGCCTAGCTGCCTGAACAGCCAAACTGAGGGCACAGTAAAATTGCAATGTAGCGAACCTATTGCTTGAGCGAAAAACGCAGATAGACTGGATTGTGATCCGAAAACGCAAAATCAAGATTGAGCGTGCGCTGCTCGATACAAGCAACATTGTCGGAATAGATGAACGCATCCATAACCCAGCGATCGTTCGTGCCATCATACGGCCGTCCTGCATCGCGGCAGGTAGCTGCTGAATCGAACGTTCCTGCATCGAATTCATCCTTTGCAGCAACCACGAATCCCTCTGGCACACTTGCGAAATCGAATGGCTTTGCCCAGCTGGCTTCCGTATCGGTCACGTTATCATAGACCTCATTCGAAACGCCGATCATATCGTGGTTGAAATCGCCACCTGCGATCACGTAATTCCCTGCCTCGTATTCGCGCTGCATATCCGCGAACAACATCGATCGCTGACCCTCAAGCACCTCCTCATCTGCACCGTAGGCAGACAGGTGAACGTTGAAGACCACCAGCTCCTTGCCATCTGAGACCGCAATGCGCGAAATCGTATAGCAGCGATCAAGATCGAGGAACTTGCTGAAACTCTCCGAAATAGGAAGGCTGCGACGCAGCGTGCTTTCGATCTGATAGCGCGAAAAAGTTGCCATTCCTGCCTTGTTCTTTCCATGCGGTGCATAGAGCGGCCAAGCAAGATAGGGCGAATCATAGTTTTGCGCAAAGACCGAACACAGCATTGGAAGATCGTTGCGCAAGAGCGCGTACTCGTCCACGCCATGGCTGCGGGTACCATCGACGTCCACTTCCTGGAAAAGCACGATATCAGGGTCGAAGCCTGCGATCGCGCCAGCTGATCCATTGATGTTATCGCTCACGTATTGCGCGCTCAGCGCCACCGAACCGCTGCCGCCATCCATGAAGAAATCGAAATCGGGACCATAAGCGCCGAATCCAAGGTTCGCACTCACGATCGTGAATTCTTGAACGAACCCTTGGCTGTCAACGTCCAGCTCTATCGCACTTTCGACCTGGCCTTCTTCGGGTGAAGCAGTTTCAAGCAAAAGAGAATCGTCCAAACGATAGTAGCTTGCCATCACGTAGACAACGTAGATGATAACAACCAACACGAGAGCACCGAGTGCTCCCCCAACTACTTTCAGCACCTTCTTCGCCATGGTCCTCCTTCGTTGGTTTACAACGCCTAGCCTGCGGAACGCCGTCAACGCACACCAGTCAAACAAACGAATGCTTTCAGCGCTCGAGTTCTAATCGCCCATACAAACCCATTATCCTAATTTGCACAACATTTGTTAATAAATTCATACCTTCCATGATACTCATCTTTCGCGTATGCTGTCCGTCGCTCACTTTAGTATTTGCATTACTGTAATGCATAATGATATAATCAGACACTACCAGGCTCGTGAAAGTTGAGAAATCCCATGCAAGCCCTGCTAAACGTAAGGATGGACAGCGCCTTGAAAGAGCGAGGCGATAAGGTCCTATCAGACAATGGAATAAGTGTTAGTGATGCCGTTCGTGCCTTATGGTCCGAGCTCGCCAAAACACGCACCGTCCCTGATTTCATCAAACACCCTGAAGAAGACATCGCTCGCAAAACAACAAAGAAAAAAGCGCTGGATGCCCTCATTAACATTGGCAAAAAAGCCAATCCATCAGCGCGTAATGCCCTTGCCTCTCAAAACGAAGCTTCTCTTCGTGCATCCTTATATGACAAGATGTGGGAAGAATACGAGGCGCTTTCATGAAAGTGCTCGTCGATACCAACGTGTGGCTAGATCTTTTGATCTATCGAGAGCCGCATTTCGCGTTCTCTAAGGGAGCGATTATGGCCTGCATCGAGGATAACCTTCCTCTCTTCACTGCAGCAACATCACTCAAGGATATCTTTTACCTCATCGATCGCTCACTTGGAAATAAAGAGGCTTATGCAGCAATCGAAGCCATCCTCGAAATCTCGAATATCGCTACTATTGATGAACTCGTCTGTCGCGAAGCATTACAGCACGAACGACCAGATTATGAAGACGGAATCATCGCTGCTGCCGCTCTCACTGAAAAGGCAAGCTGCATCCTCACACGTGACACAAAAGCTTTTTGCAATCTTGATATCCCCTCTCAGACTCCCAAAGAATTTCTTGAAGCGCAAGGCTATACCGAAATCGATTGGTAAAGATTGAAAATACTGCACAGGTACGAAACAGACAAACGCCCGCATCCATCAAGACGCGGGCGTTTGTCGCTAGCCACCTCATGAAGACTTCTTGATCGTATCTCGAACCTCCAAACCTTCTTAAGCATGCAAGCTCGAAAGTTACGAGAAGCCTAGCAGCAACTCAGCTCTCCGAGCTTACACTACGCTCGTTCGCGCACGCCTTGCACTACCATCGAACGAGAAACAAAATACGTGATGATCAAGTAACCACCATAAATGACCACAACCAATGCCGCAGACATCAGGATAGTCGGCAAGAGATTCACACCGAACGCATTGAAGAGCGTTTCTGAGAGAATGCTGATCGTCCACGCGCTATGACATACTCCAACCAGCAGCGGCAACAAGAAATAGATCGCGATCTGCGCAAAGAGCGAGCGCGAGAGCATTCGCGTATCACAACCGATCTTCGAGAGCATGCGGTATCTCTTGAGCGAATCGATCGTAAGCGATATCAGCTGGATCGCAAGCACCGCTGCAACTGCCAGCAGCATGACCAGGCCGATATAAAGCGCCAAATAGGTAATGGCAAGCTTAATACCCTGCATCTGTCCGATCATCTGCGCACGAGAATAATAATCCCAAATTTGCACAATATCCTCGTCCATGATGCGTTCTTCGAGCACCTCTTCAGCATCTGATCCCTCTCGATAATTAAGGTTGATGAAGGTCGCCTGGTTCTCGCTCAAACCGAGCGCGGCTGTCACCTTATCAGGCACAACAAGATAAACGGAATTTGCGAGCATTGACATATCATGTAACTGAACATCGATCACTTCGGTTTCTGGAGCCAAAACCTTGCTATCTGTATCAAGCATATAGTTTTGATCCACCATTGCCTGCGCAAGGTCTTGAGTAACCCCGATATTATTGGTGACCAGATAATGATCATCATCGAGCGTGACCGCGGGCTTGCCCTGAAGTTCGAGCGCACGGTTGAAATCCGAAAGGTCAACAACGACCACTTTACTATTCACTGCCGTTGCGCCCTCGACCGAAACTCCCGTTGAATCGAGGATATCGTTATAGGTCAACGAAGGAAGCTCATAGAAGCTGATCTCGCCCGATTCACTCACCAGCTGATCCCAGCCTTCCACATGGTTTTGAAGGTAAGACTCAATATCGGGAATCGGCATGCTTTTCACGTCCTTGACCGAGACGCCAGAAGCTGTTGTTGGTAACTGTTCTTCCGACCTTAAGACCACCGAAGCATCGTAGGGGTTCGCTTCTTCGACATCCCCCACGAACATCTGAACCAATCCCATGCCCGTTGCAAACGTGGTAATCGCAAAGAAGAGCAGCACAGAAACGATGCCCATCGAAGCGAATGAGGTGTTCACCTTGGAAGCGACCTGTCGAGTAGTGAACGGGCGCAATTTCTTCAAGTAAAAGCCACGTACGCGGGTAACCACCGCGATAATGAACCCGGCAAGCGAGAAGAAGAACAAGAACGTACCCACGAGCATCAGAATCGTGGCAGCCTTGAAGTTATCGTCCATCAGCATGGTCATGCCGTTGATCTTGAGCTGCCAATACGCTGCTGCCAACAATCCGATCGAGACGATGAAGAGCGCCAGGCAGACCCACGGGTTACGGACCGCAACCTTCTCACTTTTCGAATCGGCGTTCATCAGGTCGATCAGCTTGCAGCGACGAATCGAGAACACATTGAACACCGCTACTACAAAGAAGATCACGCAGAAACACACGAGCGTCATGATGAAGGCATCCATCGAAAAGCTGAATTGGTAATCAGGTAAGGCAATGCCAAAGATAGCAGCCGTGGCAAACGAGAGCAGCTGCGAGACCAGCACGCCTAAGCCTAAACCAAGTGCAAGCGACATCACACCCACCAACACCGTCTCATAGATGATGATGCGCGAAACCTGCATCGGCCTCATACCCAGCATGAAATACATGCCGAATTCGCGCTTGCGTCGTCTGATCAAGAGCGAGTTAGCGTAGATGATCAAGAACGCCAGCACAAAGGCAATGATGTAGGAGAAGAGCGAAACCATCTCGCCAACGAACAGCGAAACATCCATGTGAGAAGACTCATTGATCTCGGTCATGACCTGCTGCTCTGAAATGGAGTTGAACGCATAGAAGAGCGTTACCGCCATGAGCAGCGTTACGAAATAGATCGCGTAATCCTTCACCGAACGGCGAATATTACGCAGAGCGACTTTACCCAACATGACGCGCCTCCCCTCCTAGGAAGGTCACGACCTCCATGATACGCCCGAAGTAGTCCTCACGCGAAAGATCGCCACGGCGCACCTCGTTGAAGATGCGTCCGTCGGAAAGGAAGAGCACACGCGAAGTGAAGGAGGCTGCATAGGCATCATGCGTGACCATGAGGATGGTAGCATTTAAGTTCTTATTCATGCCCTCAAGCGTTTCGAGCATGACCGTAGCATTGTGCGAATCAAGCGCGCCAGTAGGTTCGTCTGCCAAGATGAGCGACGGATCGCATACAATAGCACGCGCAGCCGCAACACGTTGACACTGACCGCCTGACATCTGGTTCGGATATTTATTCAACTGCGCATCAACACCGAGCTTACGTGCAATATCGTTGATGCGTACGGGAATTTGCGAAGACGGAACACCCTTGATCGTGAGCGCAAGCGCGATGTTCTCATAGGCGGTAAGGGTGTCGAGCAGGTTTGAATCCTGGAAGATGAAGCCCAATTCGTCGCGGCGGAATTTCGCAAGCGCACGCGTGCTCAGCTTCGTGATGTCGCGCCCTTTGATCAAGATGCGTCCGTTTGTCAAACGATCGATCGTGGAGATGCAGTTGAGCAGCGTGGTCTTGCCAGAGCCAGAAGGCCCCATGATCGCAACGAATTCGCTCTGAGCGATATTGAGGCTCACCCCATCAAGCGCGTGCGTCAGGTTCCCCTTAGCGCCAAAGACCTTTTCGGCATGCTGGACGGATAAGAGCGATGATACCGCGTGAGCACCCACAACGGTTGCAGGTGGGGTTGCAATAGTTTCTGCCATGGGAGCTACCTTTCTACGTGGGGTAATTCAAGAGAGGTGAAGGTATGGAGCGCGACCATGAGCACCGTCGCGCTGAGCGCTGCTGCGCCAACGACCGTGCATGCGCCCTTGAGCATCTTCAGTGGTGACATTGCTTTTGTCCTTTCATCGTGAGATTCTTGCGCGGAATCCCCGAGAAGGGGCTGTTAGGTATTTCGCGAATGTCGACTTCCGCGATCGTCTCGGAACTGCTTCTCAGAGATCCCACACTTTCATCTTGCGTGTACGAGCGAAAAGCTGCCATCGATTTGCCTTACATGCTCCTTACACCTTCGTAAGGTTGCTTTTCTCAAGAAGCGCACGACGACGGTCATGCGGGAAGGCGATCTGTACACGTGTACCTATTCCTTCCTCAGAAGCAAGCATGATCGAAAGCCCCATGCGGGCGCACATGCGCGCTACCAGATAGAGGCCCATACCAGTAGCAGACCCATGAGCGCGCCCTACTGCGCCGGTGAATCCACGATCGAAAACACGTGGCACATCTTCAGCAGGAATGCCGCACCCGTCATCTTTAATCTCAAGCACGGTCGAGCTTGTCGATGATTCCTGCTGCGCTTCGAAAGCAGCGAATGAAACAAGGTGCGCGTCATATTTGGCAGCGTTCACCACGATCTGCGTGATGATGAATTCAAGCCACATCTTGTCAGCGAATACCGTAGTATCTGGATCGATCTGAAAATCGATCGTTACCCCGAGCGACGTGAGATAGTGCATGTGCGATTTGCACACCTCTTTTGCAATGTCTGCAAGGTTCACTTCCCTGATAAGATAGTCGGCCACCAGCGATTCGGTGCGTGCAGCGAAGAGCGATTGCGAGATCAGGTCATCCATGCGCTCAAGCTCGCGACGTAAGGCGAGCGCGTCCGCGCCGCTCATACGTTTAGTGATGAGCTTCGCGGCAGAGAGCGGCGTCTTCACCTCATGAACCCATAGCTCGATATATTCAGCATTTTCGCGCGCATTCGATTTCAGCTCGGTGATCTCTTGATTATCGGCTTGCACGATCGCAAGCGCAGCCTCATAGGCAAGCCGTCCTTCCAGAAAAGAAGGCTCATCGACCAGATCGATAACATGCGCACCCTGCTCAAGATTGGTCGTTGCTTCTTCGACCTGATGCCAGAAAGACGCCCTGCGCATATATTGCAGAACAAGATATCCTGTAATACCCATGATCGCGATCAGGTCAATGAAGATGATCCCACCAGTCGACGATTCCAAAACAATGAGAACAAACGTAAGAAGCGCGATGAACAGCGCAGATCCAACGAGAAATAGAGCCTTGCCCTTGATAAAGGCGCTTGGCGAAAAGCGCGTACGGCGAAGTTCGTTCACTCGATCACATACCCGAGCGAACGGCGTGTCTGGAGGTATTCATCGGGCACATCAAGCTGTGTGAGCTTCTTGCGCAAGCGATTGATGTTGACCGTGAGCGTATTGTCGTCAATGAATGCGTCCGATTCCCACAGATCGCACATGATCTCCTGGCGCGAAACGATAGTGCCAGCATTGCGCATGAGTAGAGTGAGGATACGCTGTTCGTTACGCGTGAGCTGGGTTTCCCTTCCCTGATAGGTAACCGCACAGGTATTCAGATCGAGCGTGAGCCCACGGTGCTCAAGCATGCTAGCTTGCTGCGATTGCTCCCCGCGAGCGACGAGCACACCTAATCGCGCGAGCAGTGCTGCTGGACGATACGGTTTCATCACGAAATCGTTTGCGCCCAAATTGAGTGACATGACCTCGTGAAATTCATCGGTTGCTGAGGTGAGTACAATGATGGGAACTTCGCTCTTCGCACGAATAGCACGGCAGATCGCATGTCCATTGGTGCTCGGAAGCGTGAGGTCGAGTATCACGCAATCGAAATCGCCTGTAAGCGCCTCCTGAGCTGCACGCGCAAAGTCTTCGCAACAATGCACCTCGTAACCATTGAGCTCAAGTAGACTAGCTAGTTCATCACGCAGCACAACATCGTCTTCAACAATGAAGACCGAAGAACTCGATGCATCATTAGCATTGTTTACAAAAGCCATGGAATTCTCGCATATCCACGTTCACTACCACTACAGAATATTGTACGTAGGCCACACGCAGAGGTGAAGCAGTTTGGTGGATTCTTACAAAAACGTATGCTTTCCTGCCCTAAGCGCTCTTGCCAAAAGGCTAACCGATCGTAGTAAGGAAATACTGCGCTTTGCCCTTTTCCTTCGCTTGGTAGAGCGCACTATCAGCAACTGCGTAGAAGTCTTCGAACGGCATGGGAGGAGCAGCAAGGCATACTGCACCGATGCTGAGCGTAGGTGAAGCACGGAACTTATGTCCATCAGGCGTTTCGGGCATAACATCGGTCGAGCGCTGAGCAGCGAATGGACCGCGCGCAAGGTGGCTCAAAACACGATCGGTTGCTGGTCCTGCTGCGAGACCAGGGGCAAAGATGATGAATTCGTCGCCGCCAAAGCGCGCAACGATATCTTCCTTACGCATGACCTGCTTCATGAAGCGCGCAAGCTCCTTCAAGACCGCATCGCCCTCAAGATGCCCATAGGTGTCGTTGATGCTCTTGAAATCATCAACGTCGATCGCAACAAGCGTGCATGGGCGCGTTTCGGTGCGCAACGCGGTTTCGATGCGATCGATCGCAGCTGAACGGTTATAGAGCCCTGTGAGCGCATCGCGCTCCGCCTTTTGACGGAATTGACTCTCGCGCTGAGCTGCCTCATTAGTGTCGAGCAGGCGCCCCACATGACGCACAGGCTTGCCCTCTTCGTCGTAGAGCACCACCGACTGGTAGCGATACCAGACAGTCTCGCCATCTTCGTTAGTGGTCGAAGTTTCGAAATCCACCAGCGAATTCTCACCAATTTGGCTCAAGAGCGGCGAAAGATCGTGTGAGGTGATATTAAGGGTGCAGGGGTTATGGCAACGACGACGAACAACGAAATCTTCCTGGGCTGGTTCGCGTCCAAAGCGACCTACGAAATCGCCATACACATTCGCCTCCCCAGTTCCACACTGGATATCGAAGAGCACGTCATTCGAAAGCGCGGTGATAATCTCAAGGCGTTCGTTTGCTAGACGCAAGTTTTCATTCACTTCATGCAGCTCTTCTTCGTCATGCACCTGACCAGAAATGTCCATGAGGGTGACATAGAACCATAGCTTGCCTTGCGTGTCTTCAACAAGCTGGCCCCAGTCTTCAACCCAACGTAGTTCCCCGTCAGCGCAGCGAATACGATAACGCAGATGATCGTCATTGCTCGAAAGGATCTGCGATTCAATGCTCGCAAGCGCCTCTTCGCGGTCTTCTTCGAAGATCATGCCTGAAAAGGTATTGCCGGTAAGTTCGCGGAATTGCTCTTCGTTCTCGCAGCGAAACATCCGAATGAGTCCCCCGCTTACGCGATCGAGCGTGTCTTCGCCTTCAGCAGGATAGCGGAACAGCCCTCCAGGGAAACGATCGAGGAAGCCCCAGTGTGATTCAACATCGACCACTGCCGAAGCCTCCGATGAGGATGATTCATTCGAAGAATCTGCTGCAGGGTCTGCGTTTTCCTGCGAAACTTTGTCTTCACCTCGACCAAAAATATGATGCCAAGCCACGATGTGGCCTCCTTTTTTCCTACCCCCCCGAGAGCATGAAGCAATGCACTCGTTGCATCTTACGTGCACTGAAAAATAATACCACTCCCACATGGGGTTTTGTAGAACAAAAAAGCTTAATAGCAATGAGATGCAAGAAAACACGCCACCCACCCCAAAGATGGTTGGCATGCTGATCGTTTACCCATTATGAAGCACTGAGCGCATGGATCGCAGCCTTCAGCGCTTTGATGTCGACAGGCTTCGCAACATGAGCATCCATGCCGCTTGCAAGGATACGGCGCACATCTTCACTGTGCGTATCGGAAGTTACCGCGATGATCTTCACAGAGTCGCCGCCTTTCGCTTCGCACGCGCGAATGCAGCGCGTTGCCTCATAACCATCCATGTTAGGCATGTGGATATCCATCGTGATGATGTCGAAGAACCCCGGCTCATGCTTGAGAAACTCATCATAAGCAATCTGTCCATCTTTCGCTTGGACGACCTGCGCACCTTCCATCTCAAGGTATTCGCAAAGTATCTCGCGATTGATCTGATTATCTTCGACTACAAGCACATTCTTACCCTTGAGCGCATCCGCGACCGATGTCTCTTCATTCCCTTCGTCGATCTCAAGCTGAACACGGATCGTGAAGGTCGAGCCTGCGCCAAGTTCGCTTGTGACGAAGATATTTCCGCCAAGCGATTGGATGAGCTGCTTTGCCGTAGAAAGGCCAAGCCCCATATGCGGGATATCGTCATCGAGACGCGTGTCTTTCACGCGCACGAATGGCTCGAAGATACGTGTTAGATCGTTCTCTTCAATACCGATACCCTTATCGCTCACTTCGATCTCATAGAATCCATGATCCTGGTTGAAGGAATTGAGTTCACGGACACACAGCAAGATCGCGCTTCCTTCAGGTGAAAAGGTCGAAGCATTTTCAATGATCGCCCGCAGAGCGCGATTGAGATAACTGAAATTCGACTTCACATTTGGATGCTCCACCTCGATCGAGACATCCACATTTTGCTGGCGTTTGTCGAGGCGGTGCGCTGTCTGATCACGCGTGGCCAAAACGAGTTCGCTCAAACTGAAAGGCTGGTTGCTCTGAAGCATCTCAGCGGTATCGCCATGAAGCTCCATCGCACGCCCCACCATGTCCATAAGGCGCGTGGCAGCATCATAGATAAGGTAACAGCTATTCTTGGTCTTCTCATCAGTACAGCTCGATGCCATAAGATCTGCAGTCCCAAGAATAGTATTGAGCGGGGTGAGCATGTCGTGCGAAAGCTTGGAGAGCATCTCTTTTTTGAATGCGTGCTCTTCTTGGATCGAGCGAAAGGTTGCTACCCACACGCGCCTATCATCATCGAGAACATTCACCGTACACTTGCCCGTAAACCAACGGGGCGTGTTTCCTTTTGCGATCATGCGGAATTCAAAATGCTCGAAAGAGCCATCATCCAATGCCTTTTGAACAACAGCGCAGTCTTCCGGAAAGACCACATTCATAAAGCTGCCCTGGGAGAGCTCCATGAAATCTTCGACCGTATAGTCGAGATTGTTGAGCGCGAATTCGCTGGCGAAGTAAAGCGTATAAGACTCATCGAAGAAGCCACACATCGCACCGACCGCCACATTTGCCGCTAGCAGATCATCGACCTGCTGGCCGAGCGCTCCTTCTCCGGTTGCCTGATCATCGGTGCCGAAGAAGAAAAGATGCTCTTTGTAGTACGAACGGTGGATTTTCATACGTTGTCCTGCTGATACGCCAATATGATGAGATGCTTGTTTCGCTTCACCATAAATAATAGTCCGATTCCTCTCGGAGTGCAGGGGGAATGTGCCCCAAGCTCATTTTTTATACTGATTTGTTTCCCTATCAACGCAAGTGAACGCTACAATATACAAGTTACTGAATAAGCGAGGGCGTATGTATACTGCAAAGCTTCATATCTATCTTATAGGGTTTTCGCAGGACAGCGTCACGCTCATCTCGAACATCAAGCCTCTTTTCAACTTCCAGCATAGCGTTCATGCAAGTGAGAGCATCGATACTGGCACGATCAGTGAAGCCGACCTCATTCTCGTACGAACGAACGCTCCTGAAGCAACGCAGCTCGTAAACGACATCGCAGCGCAATGCAAAGACAGTGCCGATATCATCCTGGTAGCTCCCGCTGAAACCTTCGCCGAGCTCGATGAAGCGGCATGTCTCCTCTTTGATTTCTGGGAAGCGCCGCTTGACGATGCACTGCTCGCTTTTCATTTCAAGAAATGGCAAGCAGACCGAAAGCGCCAAGCCGATCTCTGGCAAACCGACCAATTCCTCAACACCACCATCGATTCGATTCCAAACCTTATCTGGTATAAAACACGCGATGGTATCCACGAGAAGGTAAACGACAGCTTCTGCGCCACCGTGCGCAAGACCAAAGAGCAAGTCCAAGGACGAGGTCACGCATACATTTGGGACGTGGAGCATGACGATCCCGCCTGCATTGAATCAGAGAACGAGGTCATGGCATCAGGCAAAACGTGCGTTTCTGAAGAGGCCGTGCAAACCTCCGAGGGCAATCGATTGCTTACCACCTATAAATCACCACTCTACGACATTGATGGCACGGTCATGGGAACAGTGGGTGTTGGCATCGACATCACCCAAGAACGCGCTTACGAACAAAGCCTTATCGACAAGAACCAAGCGCTCGAAACCATCTTCCGCTCGCTCGACTGCGGCGTGCTCACCCATAGTGTCGATGGCACGCGCATCTTGGGCGTGAATCAAAAAGCGCTCGACATCTTAGGATATGCCACCGAACAAGAGATGATGGACGATGGATTCGATACGATCGCTCATTCAGTGGTCGAAGAAGATCGTAACCGCATGATCGACCAGATCCATCAACTACGCAATGTGGGTGACAACAATTCGACTCAATATCGCGTGCGCCACAGCGATGGCTCGCTCATTCACGTGATGGGTGATATGAAACTCATAGAAAACGATGGTGAACGCTATATCCAGCGCTTTTTGCTCGATATCACCAAGCAAAAGAACCTTGAGGCACAAAAGGAACTCGTACACCATAGCCTGATCCAAGCGCTCAGCAGCGACTATATGGTCGCCTGCTCATTCCAGCTCGATTCCAATACGAGCGAAGCGCTCCAAGTATCAGAAGACCTCGATGAAGAACTGCGCAACATCTTCGCAGGAAATATCGCACTCGAACAAACGATGAGCACCTACATCGACAAGCGCGTTGACGTTGAAGATCAAGAGATGGTCCGCTCCTTGCTCACCCCTCAAAACATTCGTCACGAGCTTTCCTTACACGATCGCTTCGACCGCATCTACCGCACCAATACGAATGGCGAGATCCAGTATTGCCAGTTGAGCGTTACAGGGGTACGTGCTGGCGAGGAAAACTTCATCGTAGTAGGCCTGCGCAATATCGATCAGCAGATTCGCGAAGAGCTCGAACAAAAGACGCTCCTTGAAGAAGCGCTCGGATACGCGAATCGCGCCAATGAAGCAAAGAGTACCTTCCTCTCGAACATGAGCCACGACATCCGTACCCCCATGAATGCGATCGTTGGCTTCACCGAATTGGCAACACGCCATATGAATGACCCCGAACGCGTAGAGGAATATCTCTTCAAGATCAAAACTTCAGGCAATCATCTGCTGAACCTGATCAACGACGTCCTCGACATGGGTCGCATCGAACAAGGCAAGCTTTCGCTCGACGAAGGTCCCTGCGACCTGAAAGATATCTTCGCCGCACTCGAAGAGATCCTTGCTCCCGAGATCGAATCGAAGAAGCTGGAGTTCGATGTCAGCACGGACCTCACCCACAATGAAGTGCTCTGCGACAAAGTGAAGCTCAATCAGATACTCATGAATCTTTTGAGCAATTCGGTGAAGTTCACCCCCGCAGGTGGCAGGGTGCACCTGAGTCTTACTGAGCTGCCCACGAATGACATCGAAAGCGGCTGTTATCGTGTGGTCGTCTCTGATACTGGCATCGGCATGGCTCCTGAATTCCTCAAGCAGATCTACGACCCATTCGAGCGTGAACGCACGCAGACGATCAGCGGGATTCAGGGAAGCGGCTTAGGTATGGCCATTGTGAAGAATCTCGTCAACATGATGGGTGGCACGATCCAAGTTGAGAGCGAAGTAGGAGTAGGCACCACCTTCACGGTCATCTTCACCTTCAAGCTCGTCTCTGCACGAGATGCTGCAGCAGTGGAGAGAAGCGAGCGATCAGCACCCTTCCAAGCCGAACGTGCCCAAAACTACCACATCCTTTTAGTCGATGACAATATGCTCAATCGTGAGATCGCAGTGGAGCTGCTCAGCGATGCGGGATTTGCCATAACTACTGCCATCAATGGCAAGGATGCCGTTGAACAAGTAGCTTCATCCAGCCCAGGAACCTTCGACTTGGTGCTCATGGATATCCAAATGCCCATCATGAACGGCCACGAAGCTGCACGTGCGATCCGGGCTCTGCCTAATAAGGCAGTTGCCTCGATACCGATCCTTGCTGTTACCGCCGATGCCTTCGATGAAGACCGCCAGCGTGCTCTTGAAGCAGGTATGGACGGTCATCTTCCCAAACCGATCGAGGTAGACAAGCTCTTCGGCGTACTTGATACCTTGCTCGATTGATCCCGCCAGTTTTCCCACAGCATACCTCAAGAGGTCGAACGACCGGGTAGTTTGTCACCCCGCATCGTGGTATAAAGAGAAAGAACAACGAATGACACCCGTTCGCGGTAGTTCACATCACAGATTCACATAGTGAGGAGACGATTATGACAGCGCTCGAGATCAAAGGCATGAAGATCGGCGAAGGCCTCCCGAAAACCATCATCTCACTCATGGATCCTACGGTCGAGGAGACCATCGAAACGATCAAGGCTGGCATCGAAGTAGGTGTTGACGCTTTTGAATGGCGCGGCGATTTCGCAGCCGACCTGCACGACTCAGCACAGATGGCAGCCAACAGCAAACTGATCGCTGCCGCCACACCGAACAACCCGCTACTCTTCACTATGCGCACCATAGAAGCTGGTGGACAAGCTACTCTCCCTGTCGATGAATATGTAGCGCTGAACAAAGCGATCATCGAAGCCGGTGCGATCGATATGGTCGACATCGATATCGAATTGGGCGAAGCATCCACCATGGAACTGGTTGCCTTCGCAAAGGAGCACCAGGTAGCAACCGTTATCTCCTACCACAATTTCAGGGGCACCCCTTCAGTTGAATGGATGGTCCATCTCATGTGTCGCATGCATAACCTTGGAGCAGACATTCCTAAGATCGCCACCATGGCGCTCTGCCCCGAAGATACCCTGCGCCTTCTACAGGCAACTTACGAAGTGTCGAAGCTCCATCATGATGGCCCGCTGCTCACCATGGCCATGGGGCGCGACGGTTCCCTCTCTCGCTTGACCGGCGAAATGTATGGCTCTTCGCTCACCTTCTGCGCACTCAAAGCAGCGTCTGCCCCTGGTCAGGTTGATGTGCGTCAAGCTAAACGCATCATGCAAGAGCTGCATGAGGTCATCGCCTAACGACCGTGCTTCGCTAAAACACTTTCGTTATTCAGCGGGATCCTAAAGAGGCCTTTAGAGCAGTGCGCCTGATGAGGCGAAACGATATGCCACACCATCAATGGTGTGGCTCCCCGTTACCATGACACCATTGTCTTTAAGGTAGTACCACTTGCCGCCCGACTTGAGCCAGCCTGTGCTCATGGCACCCGAGCCCTTGAAGTGATACCACGCACCCGAAATCTTCTGCCAGCCAGTCTTCATGGTGCCCGAGCCATTCAGGTAATACCAAACGTTATCCACCTGGATGAAGCCTGTAGCCATGACACCATCCTCTTTGAGGTAGTACCACTTGCTCTTCACCTGCTGCCAGCCCTTTGCCATGGCGCCTGATCCTTGGAAGTAATACCAGTGGCCCGAAATCTTCTGCCAGCCGGTCTTCATGGCACCCGAACCATTCAAGTAATACCAAACGTTGTTCACCTGGAGGAAGCCCGTTGCCATGGCACCATTATCTTTGAGGTAATACCACTTGCCGCCCGACTTGAGCCAGCCTGTGCTCATAGCACCCGAGCTCTTGAAGTGATGCCACACACCCGAGATCTTCTGCCAGCCGGTCTTCATGGCACCCGAACCATTCAGGTAATACCAAACGTTATCCACTTGCGTCCAGCCCGTAGCCATGGCGCCGTCCTCTTTGAGGTAGTACCATTTGCCACCCGACTTGAGCCAGCCGGTCTTATAGGTGCCCGAAGCGGATGTTGCGTAATACCAAGTGTGATCGACCTGCACCCAACCAGTCTTACCAGAGGTGAGTGCCCCCTTTGAATCGAAGCAATAGAGCCTACCATCGATCTTCTGCCAGCCCGTTTTCATATCGCCATTCTTCGCATCAAGGTAATAGCGCTTCGAGCCTTCATCCTTCCAGCCCGTTGCCATGGCGCCATCATCGTTGAAGAAATAGGTCTTTTTGTCGATCACCTGCCAGCCCGTAAGGTATTCGGCGTCTTCATTGATGTAATACCAGGTCGATCCATCCTGCTGCCATCCCGTTGAAACGGTGCCATTGCTGCCGATATAAACCTTCTTGCCATCCACCTCGACAAAACAATTGGTGAGAGGTGTCGTGGAACCTTCCGTGCCGGGCTCGCCGAAGTAATACTTCGTTCCGCTAGCCGTCTCTTGCCAGCCCGTAAGCTTATAGGGCAAGCCATCGCGGTAAGCACGAGCGCACGGTGCTTCATTGTGTTCCTGGATAACAATCGTCTCATCGCCCTGTGCATTCACCTTCACGCCGCTTGAAGTGAGCTCGGCAACGAACGCCCCTTTGCCCCACTGCGCGAAGAGCGAAGCTTGGTAGTGACGAGCGCCCTTCTCTTGGAGTACCTCGATTGTCTCATTGGACATGAGCGAGAACGGTCCTGTTTGCACTGCAACAGCGCGATCCTCGCCGTTCGCATCCTTCAAAATAGTACGGAGGTAATCAGCGGAGTTCGAATTCAAACGACCATGATGGCCTAGCTTGAGCAGATCGACCTTGCCGATCTTCGACTTCAGAGCATCTTCATCGCCCATGCTCTCTCCTGGAGCAACTAGGTTGTTGATATCTCCCGCCAAGAATGCACTGCGACCATTCGGTGCGGTGACCTTCACGCCATACGAGAAGTAATTCGCATCAGGGACCTTCGTTGTCTGATAGCCCTCATCGTAATTGAATATCTCTATAGTGGCGTTACCAAGCTTGAACACAGGTGAGCCTTTGCGCGGATCTTCTGTAGGAGCGGGGTCTTCTGTGGCAGTGATCGCTTCGCTCTTGGAGGCAACAGCGGCCGATTTGGCGCGCGCACTCGATGCTTGGGCGCTAGTTGATGAAGCAGCAGACGAAGCGGTTGACTGGGTAGATGATGCTTGCCCGTCAGCTGCGCCTACAACAGACGGTTCGGCAGATTCAGGGGGCGTTGCAGAAGCTGTCTGCGAAACACCCTCTTGCGTACGCGCTTGTTCGTCATCTTTCTTGGCGTTTTTGCTCGCTTCTCCCGTGGACAATGCCTCGCTCGTAGCGGCCTCAGCTGCCTTATCGCTCGCAGCTTCATGGGCATCAGAGTTGGATTCCGTGGTCATCTGCTGGGTGCCGAGCGTAGCAGGATCTGTTGGATCGGGATCAGGGTCAGCAGGATCAACTGGGTCGGGATCGGGGTCAGGGTCGGGATCGGGGTCAGGGTCAGGATCGATCGGTTCTGTGTAGGAAGGATCAAGGTGCTGGATGATGCGCGCACCATATTCCTTCTGCGCCCACTCGGCCGCAGCGATCAGGCGATCATAGACGAACCGATTATCCCAGAGCGCTGAAGAGCTGGTGATATAGCTGTCGTCGTAAACCGGTGTGTAGATGGTCTTGGGATGAAAAGCATAAATGATCTGAGAAGCAGACCCGATATGATCGGAATGCGGGTGTGTGCCAATGTAGAAATCGAGGTTATCCTGCGTCACCCCGATCTTGCGCATATAGGCGATGACCTCATCTTCTTTGCCTTGGCCATAGGTCGTGCCTGGACGCACAGGATAACGGAAATCGGAACCATCGGGTGCCGCTGAATCCTCGGCGGAATCAACCACGCCAAAATGCCCGTCGCACTCGACGATGATCGCATCCATATGGTCGAAGGGCAGCACATGGATACGCACCGAGCTCGATTCCGTCTGCCCATTTTCAGCATGAGCAGTCGTAGGAACAAAGAGCACTAGGAGCAGCGCCATAAGGACAGCAACGAAGGTGGTGAAAAGATTCGATTTCTTCTGATACGTAGACAACATTCTTCCTCGAAAACAACAACGATCGAACAATGAAGTAGTGCATTTGGGGTGTGTTTGGAAGGAGTTCCTAGTTTACAAAATGAAAACAAACGTGCAAGCAAATCGCCTCTTTTCAGGCTTCGAGCGGCATTCTTGGTGAGGGGATGGCATGCTTGCCAGAACGATTGTGGAGAATGAACGCATTCATCCAAATCGCACATCACAAGATTTCGACAATGATCCATCGAACACGCGTGAAAGCTTCTCTTTCACGTATCATTAGAGCGAAGAAAAGGCGCAATGGAAGCGCCATGTGAGGAGAGTCGATGAACCCCATTACCCAAGCAGCCGTGAAAGCCATCACAAAACTGCGGCCGAACATCCAAGATGGCTACCTGCGCCAACGTGCTGCTGAAGATGCAAGTGCACGGCTCACTATCGCAAGTCCTCGCTGCCGCATCGATGACAAAATGGTTGCCACCTCCGAAGGCGCAGAGATTCCCGTCCGTGTGTTCACGCCACTCGATATCGATTTTTCCCTGCGCAACGGCTTGCATGTGAACGAAGACTTCGAGGGCACGATCCTTTTCTTCCATGGCGGAGGATTCGCCAATGGCGATATCGATTTCTACACCGACACGTGCATGAAGATGGCGCTCAAACTCAATAGACGCGTGGTATCCGTCGATTACCGCCGCTCGCCCGAGCATAAGTTCCCTGTTGCGCTCATGGATTGCTACGAAGTTGCTCGCCAGCTCTTCGCACGTGAGCTCTTAGATGATGTCGATCCGGAGCACATCGTGCTCTTCGGCGATTCCGCTGGGGGCAACCTTGCTGCCTCCGTTTCGCTGCTCGCACGTGAGCTGGGAGAGTTCACCCCACGAACGCAGATCTTGCTCTATCCGCTCGTCTATAACGATCACACCCTAACCAGCATGTTCGATTCGGTGCGTGAAAACGGAGAGGACTATATCCTCACGCGTGAAGATATCAATGGATATATCGATCTTTATCTGAGTTCTCCGGAGGATTTCTTCAACCCCTATTTCGCTCCGCTGTTAGAAGTGGATCTTTCCCATCAGCCACGCACGCTCGTGGTGAGCGCAGAATACTGCCCTCTGCGCGACGAAGGCGAAACCTACGCCGCCCGGCTCGAACTTGAAGGAAACGAGGTCGAATGCGTGCGCATGCTCAACGCGATCCACGGCTACTTCCTCTATCCGAGTGTGTTCGGCTTCGTGCGCGATACCTATAAGATCATCGAGAGCTTCCTCGACCACCAGCCCCTTCCACAAGAAGATGATGCCACATGGCTCGCACTCCTTGGTACCGACTAGACAATGTGGGGAAATATTATTCTTCCCAAGCAGGGCGCGCGGGCCAGACGGTCTTCCGCTTCGCAGCAACCTTCGTGGATTCCATCAGTCCTGAAGCGCTTCAGCACGCACTCGATCGGAGCATTACGCTCTTTCCCGGTTTCAATGTGAAATTGCGCAGCGGGCTATTTTGGCACTACCTTGAACCAGCCGATGAAGTCCCGCAGGTAGAACCTGAACGCTTGCCGATCTGCGCTGGGCTGCATGCTGATCTCAATAGTGTGCTCATGCGAGTGACCTATTTCCGCCACCGTATCAACTTGGAAGTCTCACATATGATCTCAGATGGACGCGGTACGCTCGAATTCTTCAAAACGTTGCTCAACGCCTATGTTGAAGAGCGCTACCAGGCCACGCCTACTCTACCAAACGAGCCAGGATCCACTCCAGAGCGGCGCAATGAAGACAGCTACACAACCAACTACGAACGCTCAAAAGCAGGCACAACCGAATCGGAGAAGGTCTATCACTTATTTGGGTGGAAGAACACCGCAGAACCTACGTTCATGGAATACCATCTTTCAGCAAGCGCAGTTCACAGCACTGCGAAGGATATGGACGTGAGCGTGACATCGCTCGTGATCGCGGCAGTCATCGTTGCTATCCGTGCGACGATGCCTCCTGCAAAGCGCAACCGTGCGATCCGCATGGATGTCCCCGTTGATCTGCGCGAGATTTTCGGATCAGAGACGCTGCGCAACTTCTTCGGGTTGGCATTCATCAGCTACACTCCGGGAAGTTCGGATGCCTCGCTTGAAGATATCGCGCACCTCGTACAAACACAGCTCAAAACCGGCACTGAACCAGAAGTGCTCAAACGGCGCATGAATCGCATGCTCAAGATCGAGAAGAACCCCTTTATCTCGCATGCCCCACTCTTCTTGAAAGACGGTGCGCTCATGTTCGCAAATTGGATGGCAGCGCAAGAGGTCACCACCACGGTATCGAGCATCGGACGCATCACGCTCGATCCTGCAACCGAGCCTTATGTGTCCGATATCAATGTCTCAACTTCGACCCATGGAATGAACTTTCTTTTCTGCACCTTCAAGGACGTGCTGAGCATCGTGATTTCGAGCATCTATGTGCGACATGATGTGATGCGCAATTTCTGCCGCGTTTTCACTGACTTAGGAATCGAAGGAACGGTCAGCGTGAATAAGACCTCCGGCCAAGTCGATCGCGAACTCACCCAAGCTCACTTCGAACAGCTCTCCCGCCGCATCGCCGAAGAGCGCAGACAAGGGAGTAAGCGATGACGAGCATGCACATGAACAGCAGAAGGAGAAGGCTATGAGGAACTGCCCCTCCTGTCATATCGATTTCACCGGCATGCTCGATCGCTGCCCTCTGTGTGGAAGCAAGCTCGAAGGAACGCCTGAAGGCATGGTATTCCCCGAAAACGAACTCGCGCGCACTAAGAAGATTGCGAAACGTTCCATGATCGCACTCACGTTCGCCGCGCTCGCCCTCATGGCCTTCCTCTGCGTGCGCACACATGCGCCCTTCGTAACGTGGATCGCTTCCTTTGCTGCGGTGATCGTGAACTACATCTTCATCCGCAATGTGGTCGTGCACTCCCCGAGCTTTCTCCGCATCATCGAGCGCTACTTCCTCGTGGTAATGGCGCTCATTCTCTTATTGCTGCTCGCAACGGGTGATAGCCGCCTTGCCACGTATGTCGTTCCCGCGCTCACCCTCGTCGCACTTTTCTTCAATGGGGTGCTCGTGGCGGTGTTTCGCAACGGATTCGTGCAGGGTTACGCGAAATATCTGCTGTTCAATTTCGTGCTTGGCATGGTGCCGCTCGTTTTGCTCGCAACAGGACTGGTGAGCCAACCGTCACTCTCGATCGCGAGCGGTATCGTTTCGGGATTGCTCTTAATATTGCTGCTCGTGCTCACACGTAAGCAGCTCTTCTCTGAAATGCAGAAACTCTTTCATCGCTGATGCGAAGGTCATATGCGCACAAGCTAAGGACTACCTCTTATGAGGCTCTCCTGGGAACATACGCTGTTCGCATGAGCATATCTTCGCTCAAGTGCTCTTCTTGCGCTTCAGCAGCACGATCACGCGAACATGGAGTACGATCTTGTTTGTTCAAGTTCGAACGGATGCGCAAGTACTCCCAAACCAGCAGCACGAAGAGCAGCGCCATCACGATCAAGTACCCGATCACGGCTCCCGGCAACCCCGTGAAGATAACGAGCAGCGTGGGCACGAAGAGAGAGAAGCCGAGCGTGATGACATAGAGTTTGGTCACATCTTTCTGGCGACGCATGATCGTAATGGTCTGGTAGAGAAAATCGATCGCAGCCGTTACGCCACCAGCTGCCAGCATGATATAGCTCAGTCCCCTGAACTGCTCGAAATCGATGCCATAGAGGAAACTCATGATAGGGATGCCGATCCATGCCATGACCCCCACATTCACCACGGTGAGCGCGATGATAAGCACGAAGATGCCAAGGATGATCAGATCGAAGCGGCGACGTTTCGCAGGATCGTTCCACACGTTCGCCATGCGCACAAGAAGCGGTTTGTAGACCAGCTGCACGGTGAGCAAGATGCCCTGCGCAGGGAAATAGAGTGCATTGAAATAGAGCTGATTGTCGTAGGAGAGCGCGCCTTCCATCACGAACTTCGGCATGTTGTCGATGACCGCATAGAGGAAGAGCGCCACGAAGAGCGGTGCACAATTCTTGAAGAGCTGCCCGATCGAAGTTGCGCTCCATGAACGCTCCTTCGGCGTCTCTAAGAGTGCAAGCGGGAAGGTGACCACGATAAAGGTTAGCGCAGCAGCAACCGCCATACCAATACAAGCGACTATCATGTTGCGCGTAATGAGCAGCAATATCGAGAACACAACGAGTGCCGCCACCGAACGAAGAGCTTGCGAAACGCCCGCCAAGTAGAGCTTATCGACCTGCTGGAGACGACCTTCATATACGTCCGCCAACCCATCGACCATACGGTAGAGATACACGCCGATCGAAATATAGAACATGGTGCTATCGTAGCCACGGATCTGGCAATAGATCACCCCTACCGCCACCATAGCCACGCACGTGATCCAGCGGTTGATCTGATAATCCATGAACGTATGCTTCTCGTTCACATCCGAGACCTGGTAGGTACGCACACCGAAATTCGCCAGGATCATGAGCAGCGTACCGGTAACGAAAGCCATCGAGAACATGCCTGCTTGTTCGGCGCCGACCAGCTGTGTGGCGATGATGGTAAGTATGGGGAAAACCATGCCCCAAGCACCCACGCCAACCGTGTTCCAGATGAAATCACGCGTGGTGCGATGCGCAGCGTATTCTTCCTCCTGATCGGAAAGCGATCCTTCAGAAAGCGCCCCCATCACGCGGTCGAACCACTGATTCACCAAGCGCGCGATGAAATTCTGTTTGTGCATGCGCGGTTCATTGCGCTGTCGTGGAGCCTCTTGCAGGCGCGGTTGCGGGGTGTGTTGTGGATGTTGTGTTGTTCGGCAATCTTTCTTCATGGTTAAATAATCGCACCACTTGCGCCGCCGATGCAATGTGATCGTGCGCTCTTTCAAATTCTCCAATATATCTTTACCTTAACGTAAGAAAATGCGTGTCAAAGTGCCCGAACGCGGGATAATAGAGATCGAGATCCGGAATTGCAAAGATACACGAAAGGCAGAATGCGCAATACAGGGACATGCACGGACGCCAAGATGCACGACGACGCAAAAACGTATGATAAGGGGATAGACAACATGAATGAACTTCTAGGACGAGAGATCACGGGGCTACTCTTCGATGCCGATGGCACCCTGCTCGATACCTACGACCTGATCCTTTCATCTATGCGTTACACGATCAACGAAAGATGCAGCGAGAACTATTCCGATGCGGAGTTGATGCGCGGCGTCGGCACGCCGCTGCCCGATCAGATGCTCTCCTTTGCAAAAGGCGATACGCGAAGAGCCGATGAGCTGGTCATAACCTATCGTGCGCACAACGACGCCATCCATGATGCGGGTATCCGCACCTTTCCTGATACGCGCGCAGCACTCGAGCGCTTTCGCGCCATGGGTTTCAAGATGGGCGTAGTCACTTCGAAACGCCACGAATTGGCCGAACGCGGGCTGGAACTTACCGGTATTGCAGAATTCTTCGATGCGCTGATCGCGCCCGATGATTGGCCTGAGCATAAACCCGCGCCAGGACCGATCCTGCATGAATGTGAGCTACTCGGTCTTGACCCACACGCATGCCTCTACATTGGCGATAGCCCCTATGATATTCAAGCAGGAAATCGCGCGGGCTGCCTTACGGTCGCAGCGCTCTGGGGCATGTTCCCCACAACAGCACTCGAAGCGGAAGATCCCTCGCTCAATTGCGCTACGCTCAGCCACTTAGCCGACCTGTTCGAACTCGAATAAAAAAACACGCTAAGCAGAAAAGCCTTGACTGATCGCACACGCACTGACGAACTAGAGCACCGCTTCAGCGCTGCGGTTGCCCCCTGCTTCAGCGGTTTGCGAGCGCTTCTTTGCAGCCACGAGCCCCACACAGAAGAAAGCAAGGGCGAAGAGAGCCATCACGCCGAGCGCGACAAAGAGCGTGTTTGGCTGCGCGCCTGCCGCGCCCGTACAAAGATCAGCAACAGCCTGACATGCCTGCGTATACCAAAGACCCGGTAGCCAATGAGCGATATTGCGCACCACTGGTTCCATGAGACTGATCGAGAACCACGCGCCGCCGAAGAACGATATCGCAAGGCCGACGATATTCCCTACCGAATTCGCTACTGCCGTATTGGCACCGAGCATACCGAGCATGAACCCAATGGATGCAGGAATGAGCGAAAAGACGAGTACTACGAGCGTGATCGCCGCCATACCGCCTGCTCCAAGCTGCGCGACTCCTTCAGGGAATACGAGCGCGCCAAGCACGAGCACCCATGCGACCGAAGCAAGCGCAATGGCAAGACAACTGAGCACCAGTTGTACATTGAGCGATCGAAGCGGCAGCGGAGAGGCAAGGTTGCGCTTACGCACATCACTGCGTCCGATACGGTAGAGCAGCACACCGATACATACGGTAATGCCGGTGAAGAGCGGATACATGCCCCACGTAAGGTAGAAGATGAGCTGGTCAAGAGGTGTTTTGGATTGTTCTCCCTCAAGCACCGTGCCATGCGCCTGCTTCGACGCGAAGGCAAGCGCATCTTGCGTAAGAGCGTTAATATCATCGGTTCCTTCGGCAAGAGCCAGCGTATGAAGCAGCGAAGCATATTCATCCACGACCTCATCCACATACGCTCCTGAAAGCGACGAGTAACTGAATACCGCTTCCATTTCAGGAATCTCTTCAGCACTCTCTGCTGCAAGGAAACGCTCTTCGTAGCCTTCAGGGATGATGAGCAAATAATCCACGTAGCCCTTCGCAACCGCATCTTGAATAGCAACACGATCATCCACTACTTCGATCGCTTCCCCGCCTTCTGCAAGCGTTTCGGCAAGTGAATGCGAGATAGTGCTGTTATCGCGATCGATGATCGAATAGACATATTCAGCACGCTCGAATTCATCGCCTTGCCTATCATCGAGCGGAACGGCAGAAAATGCCAATACAACACTCATGAAGCTCATGCCAACCACATAGATAAGAGGAAAGGCGAATGATGCGCGCATGATGCGCATAGCACACTTAAAGACTTGCATAGCGTTTCCTCCTCAGCGAGCGAGCGGAGAGCGCGAAGAAGATGAGCGCCATCACGAGCAGAATCACAAGATGCCCAAACGTTTGTGCATAGGTGTCGTAATACATGGTCGCGTAGAAGGCTTGACATACTTGCACGACCGGGTTGATCACATCCAACCACGGAGCGTTTTGCGATACAGCATCGGCGAAATCCATCGCGAAAGTACCATAGAGCCCCGCAAAGAGAGAGGCCACGCATACGAGCCCTGTTATGATGCCGCTCTTCGCCTGGTCGGACACTTTCGGAATAGCGGCGAGCGCGCATCCAAGTGCTGTGGCGCAAAGAGAGGCAACGAGGCAGATGAGGGTGCAGACACCCACACGATCTCCAAAGTCAACGTCACCGACCACCACTAAGAAAGCGAAGAGTACGAGCAAGCTCGCAAACGAGAGTAACCAGCTCGCAAGCAGCGTAACGAAAGCGGTCTTACCATGCGAAAGCGCACCGAGCGAACGACGCGCCGCAAGGGCAGATGCATTCGCGCGGATCTGCTGGAACCCTATAAGTCCGATACTTGCACCGAAGAACGCCGCCATGCCGAAAAGGGCAAAATAGTAACGCAGCGATTCACGTGGAGCATTGTCGGTAACGCTTGCGCGCACGGTAGCTCCAACAGGGGCCATGAGCGTCTCGATGAATCCAGGGTCGGCGAGCACTGACGGATTCTTCTGCAAAGTTTCCTTGATCAAGGCTTCTTCAGCCACATAGCGATCCATGATCATCATGAGGATGGAAGGCTCCACCTCGTACGTTTCAGCAGCACTGGTGGCTTTTGCGAGTACGGTTTGCACCTCACCATCGACATACCGCACATAGCCTGCGTATTCGTCATCAGTTCCTAGGCTCTCGCGCACGAGCGCGGCGGCTTCGTCGGACGAGGACGCATAGGTGATGTTGAAGAGCGCATCATCGCCTTCGCCGAGTGCTTCCATGAAGATAGCGAATGCCTGTGCACCGAACGATTCTTCATCGAAGACACCCCCAACCCAAGCGCCTACCTGCGCCGTTGATGCGATATCCTCAAAGGAGGTAGCGGTGCGATCCTCCCCGTTCGCTTGCTCTTCATCGACCACGACCACATTCACGGAAACTGTTTCCGCTCGCTCATCGAGCGCGCCGAGCATCATCACGAACAATGAACCGAGCACGATCGGAAAGACGAGCGTCCAGATGAGCACTCCAGGCACCCGCACGAGCTGAAGCAATGAGTATTTGAAACTAGCCCACATAACCGCCCTCAATCACGTAGCTCACGACCGGTGATCTCTAAGAACACATCGTTGAGCGTAGGCGGCTCAGCCCAAATGCGCCCAGGCTTGATGCGTGCTGCTGAAAGCGTATCGAGCACATCAGCTACATTGTGCTCAGCATTCTCGCACACCACTTCCAGCCTTCCGCTTTCATATTCCACGCGCAGCGCATGCGGAAGCGACCGCAACTTGATGAGCGCGGCCTCGGAAACGTCTGCTTCGATGATGATCTTCTCGCCTGCTGCAACGAGCGCTTTGAGCTCCTCGTTCGTACCGCACGCGAGCGTATGCCCCTTATCCATGATCATGATACGCGTGCAGATCTCTTCGACCTCTTCCATATAGTGACTGGTATAAACGATGGTCGATCCTTCTGCATTCATCTGTTTGATGCCATCGAGGATCGACGCGCGGCTCTGTGGATCGACCGCCACGGTGGGTTCATCGAGGAAGATGAGCTCGGGACGATGTGCGATGCCACAAGCTATATTGAGGCGTCGCAAAAGGCCACCGGAAAGCTTCTTAGGACGCACGCGAGTGTAATCTTCGAGCCCTACGAATTCGATAGCGCGCTTCACCAGCTGCTTACGCTCTGCTGCATCTGAAACATACAGGCTACAGAAGTAGTCGATATTCTGTTGAACGCTCAACTCTTCGAATACTGCGATATTCTGCGGGACGATACCGATGCGCCGTTTCAAGTCATAGCGCGTTTGCATCATAGGCTGACCGAACAGCTCGATCTCGCCGCGATCGTAGGTGAGCAACTGCAAGATGCAATTGATGGCAGTCGTCTTCCCACTGCCGTTCGGCCCGAGCAAGCCGAAAATCTCACCTGGCGCGATCTCAAGCGTGAAGTGATCGAGAGCCACCGCGCTTCCGTAGCGTTTAACAAGGTCCTTAACGGATACGATCGATTCCACGGGGTTCCTCTTTCTTCCTACAAAAAACGATAGCGCTTTTCGCGCACGAACCGAACGAACAGCCCATGCGAAGAAATGCTCATCTTGCGCACAAGGTCAGAATCATCATCTCTCAAGCTGACGCACTTGAGAATATGACATTTGTCATCCATAGGAAGAAACAAAAGCTGAACTGGAATTTCTTGCAGAACTGAGAAGAACGCCACAAACGCTACAATAATGGCATGAGAAGTTTCATCGATGAAATAGTGCTGACCATTCTCTGCTGCCTGTTCTCGCTTCTTGCGAGCAAAAGCGAGCTTGCCATCGTGGGATTGCTCGCAGCAGTGGTGCTGATCTGCATCTGCTCCTGCGCAAGCAAGTCCGTGCGTATAAGCGTTCAGGTTCTTTTCTATCTCTGTGCGATCGTGATCAGTGATATCTTTTTCTACCTGCCGGTAGTTGTCTATCTTGCCCTGCGCGAACGCCCGTGGCTCGTTCGTCTGCTCTGGATCGCACCCCTTGTGAGCGCGATGGCCTTGAACGCTTCTGGCGTAACAGGGTCATACAGCATCGGTCTTCAATTACAGGGTTCCCTCATTGCGGCCGGATTTGCAGCACTAGACATACCGGGCGTTTTTGAAGCGGTGGTGAGCATCGAGACGCTCTTATGTGCGATCGCAGTCGTGCTTGCCGTGCGCAACTTGCGCGAGACGAGTGAACGCGAAGCATACCGTTTCGCCTACGATGACCTACGCGAAGGCTATCTTTCCCTCATTCAAGCTGCTGTACAAAGCGCTGAAAAGGACAACGAGACCGCACAACTGCTCGCGCACGAGACAGAACGTTTCGCCGACTTGACCGAGCGCGAACTCAGCATTGTCCGCCTCGTAGCGCAAGGGATGGACAATCGCGAGATCGCAAGCACGCTCTTTCTTTCCGAAGGAACCGTGCGCAATCATATCAGCTCGATCCTTTCCAAAAAAGCACTTTCCAACCGCACTCAAATTGCGGTGCTCTACTACCGCAACTAACAGACACGGACGAGAAACACCCTCTTGCTTCACGAGATGCAGGCTTCGCCGATTCGTCGTTCCCACAAAACTGATTGAGCTAGTATAGCGAGAATGGAAAATCCACTCGTGCGGATCACCACGCGAACGCTACGCAAGCACAAGGGAGCACCGAAGTGACAACACCCACAAAAAAGACCTCGCGCAGGAGCATGCTCTGCTTCATACTGTTCGTCCTTCTTGGGTTTTCGCTCGGTTGTTCAGAGTTCGTGATCATTGGCATCGAGCCTGAACTTGCCGATAATTACCACTGCTCGATCGCACGCATCGGGGAGCTGATCAGTCTCTTTGCGCTCGCTTACGCTATCGCAACCCCGCTTCTTTCGATCTTCACCGGATCCCTCCGGCGCTCGACCATTCTGATGGTCTATCTTGCGATCTTCGTTGTGAGCAACTTCGTTTCTGCCACCGCTCCCACCTATGAAGTGCTGCTTATCTCACGTATCGTGATGGGCGCGGTCTCTGGCCCCCTGCTCGCCGTTGCCACTACCTACGTGCCTGATTTGCTGGGCGCAAATCGGTCGTCGATCGGCATCTCGATCATCTATGCGGCCTTTTCGATCGCGCTCGTGCTCGCAACGAGCGCTGGGCGCTTCATCGTCGAATACCTCACTTGGCATGTGGCGATGGATGCCGCCTTCTTCTTCGCACTCATATCCGCCGTGCTACTCACGATCTTCGTACCACACGAAGCATCTCCACATAAAGAAAGATCTACACAAGAGCGCTCCGCTCTCGCCTCTCTGCGCGAACAAGTGGTTCTCTTCAAAGAGCCGTCTATTATCTTCGGCGTACTGCTCTTCACTTTCGGCGTGGGAGCAGTCTACACCTTCTATGGCTACGTGGCTCCCTACCTCGAAACCTACCTTGGATTTCCACCGGCACAATCAGGCATCTTCCTGCTTGTCTTCGGCATCATCTGCATCGTGTCCGACCTGATCTCAGGCGTGGTGGATGTGCGTGCAGGCATGAAGCCCATTCCCGCGATGCTGCTTGCGCTCGCGCTCGCCCTTCTCGCACTCTGGCTCTGCAAGACGAATAGCATGCTTGCGCTCGTCCCCATCTTCCTTATCGCACTGCTCATGTATAGTTTCTCGATCTCGTGCATCACGATGTTCATGGGTGTAGCGCGCAAACGCCATCCACGCGCGCTCGTACTTGCTGCCTCCATCGAGCCAACCTCATTCAATATCGGCATCGCCTTCGGCACCCTCGTGGGAGGCTTTGTTGTGACCCACGCAGGACTTGGTGAGGTCGGCCTTGTTGGCGGCATCTTAGGAGTGCTCTCTTGTATCTGCGCAGCAATCGCACGACGCTTCTGGCAGCGCATGCAGAACGAATCCACAACAACACCTCACATGCTCGACTAATCGCTCTGATATACTGGTCTCTAATCTATTTCGCGGGAAAATGCCGGTCGCGCAACACCTTTTGCACCGTTGAACGCCCTTGTCTTCCCTTCTCAAGAAAAGGAGATGCCCATGCGCGTGCTCGTGGTGAATGCAGGAAGCTCTTCACTCAAGAGCCAACTGATCGAAACCGATGGCAAAGTAACGCTGATGAAATGCCTTGCCGAAAAGGTTGGCACACCAAGCGCATTCATGAATGTTTCGTTCGCCCCAGATTTCCAAAAGACCACCTATAACGTGGCCGATATGCCTGTGCAGGAATGCCTTGCAAAGCTGCTCGACATCCTCGTGGACGATCCCGAATCTCCCATCAGCAGCCTTTCCCAGATCGACGCCATTGGCAACCGTGTGGTAGCCGGTGGTGAATACTTCACGCGCTCGGTCATCATCGATGAAGCTGTTCGTGAAAAGCTTGCCATCTGCGAAGAGCTCGCACCGCTCCACAACCCTCCCGCCGATGCCTGCATCGACCTCATGCGCGAGGCTATGCCGAACACCCCGCAAGTCGCGGTCTTCGACACCGCTTTCCACGCGACCATGCCAGCGAAAGCATACATGTACCCCCTGCCACGCGAATACTACGAAAAGTACCGCATTCGCCGCTATGGCGCGCATGGCACGAGCCATCGTTATGCCGCACAACAGGCTGCGAACTTGCTCGGACGGCCCCTGCGCGATTTGGGTCTTATCACCTGCCACCTGGGCAATGGTGGCTCGATCACAGCGGTGAACCACGGCAAATCTATCGATACCTCCATGGGCTTCACCCCACTCGAAGGATTGATGATGGGCACACGCTCAGGCTCCATCGATCCAGCTATCGTTACCTACCTCATGCGCCGTGAACACAAATCCTTCGACGAGATGGATGCGATCTTGAACAAGGAAAGCGGCATTTTGGGCGTATCGGGCGTATCGGCCGACATGCGCGATGTGCTTGCCGCTGCTGCAGCAGGCAACGAACTTGCCGATCTTGCGATCGACATGTATGTCTACCGCATTCAGAAGGCCATCGGTGGCTACTACGCTGCCATGACGCGCACCGATGCGGTGGTTATGACTGCGGGAATCGGCGAAAACTCCGCTGAACTGCGCGAACGAATCTTTGCAGGCCTCGCTCATATGGGCATGATCCTCGACCACGAACGCAACGACGTTACTGGCCAGATCGGCGTGAACCGCATCATCTCGATCGACGATAGTCCCATCAAGATCTGCGTGGTCACCACCGATGAAGAGGTGCGCATCGCGCGCGAAACCGACAATCTCGTCGGGCAACTGCATGAATAGAGGCACTCCCCTGCTTTACGGGAAATAGCACGCGGGCTTGTCGTGCGCCCTTTCAAATACCGAATGAGAACCTCCACCCATCTATCGCGCTAAAGTCTAGAGTGCGCGTAATAATGGTACAGACATAACAAACGCGAGGAAGGAATATCATGAACGATGCCGCATCCCTTTTCGACACCGAAGCACTGCTCTCCGACGGGATCAAATCGACTCCGCCTTCCTTCGTTCGCAGTATCCTCAAAGCGGCATCCGACCCGAATGTGACCTCATTCGCAGGTGGATTGCCCAACCCCATCTCGTTTCCTGAAGATGAACTGCTGAAATCAATGGAGCGCGTGGTGGCCGAACAAGGTCCGAACGCCTTCCAGTATTCCTCGACCGCGGGCATCGATGAACTCCGCCAGTGGATCGCCGATCGTTACAATAAGCGCTTCGGTACCGACTACGTGCTCGATGACGTGCTCATTACCACTGGGTCGCAGCAGATCCTCGACCTGCTCAGTAAGGTACTGCTCGACAAGGGTGATGGCGTGATCGTGGAAAACCCTACCTATCTTGCCGCCATCCAAGCCTTCGCGCTTCAGCAACCAGTGTTCCGCGGTGTGGAGCTCACGAGCGAAGGGCTCAACATCGACGAACTGAACGCAGCACTCGATGCTGGTGCTAAGATGATCTACCTTATACCGAACTTCCAGAACCCCACTGGCCTCACCTATACGGCAGAAAACCGCGAACAGGTGCGCAAGGCTCTCTCGAAACACAACATCGTGGTCGTGGAAGATGACCCTTATGGCGAATTGCGCTTCGAAGGTGAATCACTGCCCTATATTGGCGCGACGAATCATCCCCACGGCGTGGTCATGGGATCCTTCTCCAAAACCGTCACGCCTGGTTTCCGCATGGGATACCTGCTCACAAAAGACCATGATCTCCTGTTCAACATCTCAACAGCAAAAGAGGCAGCCGACCTGCATACCAATGTGTTCGCACAGTACGTTATCTACGACTACCTCATGCACAATGAGCTCGATGAGCACCTCACTAAGATTCGCGAACTCTATCGCAACCAAGCGGGCGCCATGGTTGATGCCATGAAGGAGTTCTTCCCTGCCGAGGTCAAATTCACCATCCCCGAAGGCGGCATGTTCCTCTGGGTAACGCTTCCTGAAGGGATCGCCGCGATGGATTTATTCGACAAAGCGCTCGAACAAAATGTTGCCTTCGTTCCTGGCGATCCGTTCTACGCTGAAGGCGGCAAACACTCCACGCTACGCTTGAACTTCACGAACGCCGACAAGGAGACCATCCGCTCAGGCATCAAGCGCCTTGCTGAAGTGATCGAGGCCGAACTCGCCTAGCTGCTCTTCCTTCGCGCTTGCTCACTTGGGCCTGCTTGAAACTAGAACATATGTTCGCTCTTGTGCTATACTGGGCGCGTGAGCGAAACACCAAAAACATACTGCTGTATCGATCTGAAAAGCTTCTATGCCAGCGTAGAATGCGTTGCTCGCAAGTGGGATCCCTTTGAGAAGAACCTCGTAGTGGCAGATCCTGAACGCACCGAGAAGACCATCTGCCTGGCGGTCTCCCCCGCCATGAAAGCGCTCGGAGTGCCGGGGCGTTGTCGCGTGTTCGAGATTCCTGAAGGTATCGAGTACTTCATGGCAAAGCCGCGCATGCGCCTCTACATGGAAGTTTCAGCAAAGATCGTTTCGATCTACTTGCGCTTCGTGAGCGCTGTCGACCTGCATGTCTATTCGATCGACGAATGCTTCATCGATCTCACGCCTTATCTTTCTCTCTATAAGACCAGCGCGAAAATGCTCGTAGACCGCATGCGCGATGCAGTCTACGCAGAAACAGGGATCACAGCCACTGCTGGCATTGGTCCGAATCTCTTCTTGGCGAAAGTGGCGCTCGATGTTGCCGCGAAGCACAGCGAAGATGGTATCGGTGTGCTGAACGAGGAGAGCTTCATGCAGCAAATCTGGCATCACCGCCCCATCACTGATATCTGGCAGATCGGACGCGGCATCGCCACACGACTCGCGCGCTTTGGTATTCGCGATCTTGAAGGGGTGGCCCACGCCGATATCGATCTGCTCTACCGAGAGTTCGGCGTGAATGCTGAATTCTTGATCGACCACGCTTGGGGGCTTGAACCCTGCACGATCGCCGAGATCAAGGCCTACGAACCTGAGAGCACCTCATTCGGCAATGGTCAGGTGCTTCCGTGCGACTACACCTTCGATGAGGCACGCATGGTACTGCGCGAGATGGTCGATGAAACTGCGCTGGAGCTCGTGGACAAACAGGTTGTTGCAAGTTCTGTACATCTCTACGTTGGCTACAAGAAGGATGATGAAAAGAAGCATCTTCAAGGCAGCAGCAGCTTAACCTCGAAGGATCGTAGTGAAGTGAGCAAAGGCCTCCGCACGAGTTCGCATACGAGCACAAGCCACAAGCTTAGCTTTTCGACCAACTCCTTCAAAGAACTGCTGAACATATTCGACGAGCTTTACTGCCAGCGCGTGCGGCACGACCTACCCATTCGGCGCATCAACATCAGCTGCGGAAACCTCGAGCCTGAAGAATACGCCACACACACGCTCTTTAGCGATATTGAAGCCGAAGAAGAAGAGCGTGCGCAACAGGATGCGCTGCTTGCGATAAAGCAGAGATTCGGAAAAGATGCTGTCATGCGCGGCACCTCATACAAGAAAAAAGCGCGCGGGCTTGAACGTGCGCATCTCGTAGGAGGACACAATGCCTAACGAATTGCCCTTTAGCGCACACAACAGCGCTCACCCAGAACGTTATATCTTGGGCAAGCCCCACCCCGATCGCGCACGCCAATTCAAGCCATTCGCTGCTCTGCGCGGCTATGAAGAATTGATCGAGCGCGTTATGGCAGAAGCAAATGAGCCCCACGATTTCGCGGGGCTTGAAGAATCTTGCTGAAGGCGACGAACGACCGGGTAGTTCATCATCAAGCACGCTTGCGCGAGCGCATGAGGTAGATGCCTAACAGCACCAGTGCAACAAGCGCTGTAGCTCCTGAGGCCCAAGCGATGATCGGCACACCATCGCCTGTTTTTGCAAGATTATCTGCTTCATAGAGAGCATCCCGATATTCTGCAAGCGCTTTGTTTGCTTGCTCCTTATTTACGGGATTTGCAAGCATCTCGTCGGTAACGTCAAGCTCGCCGCGATCGACCTCATTGCCGAGGAAATCATCTTTGGATTCATCATTGTCAATCACGCCATCAGGCAAGGTGGAGGTGATGTCGTCCTTGTCGAAAGTACCATCGGAAGGCAGATCGGGCGAAGGCGTGCCAATACCAGAATCAACGCTGCCATTATCACCCGAGTCAGCGCCATTGTTGCCTGAATCTACGCCATTGTCTCCACTGCCGGCATCCCCACTGCCCGTATTGCCCTCATCTGCTGGCGGAATGATATCGTCGGGCACTTCAAGATCATCAGGAAGCGTTGAGGATGTAGGGGTATAGAGCACGTTGATCACATTGTTATCGGGATCGGTGCCCAAGCGAATCTCAGCCGGATAGGTGTCGATCACATACATATCATCAAGTTTGTATTCGTATGCATCGCCTTCAACGAGCTTGTCGAAACGCTGATTCATGAATTTCTCCGATCCCATTTTGAAGAACTCGACGTCATCAGGAGCTAAAGCTTCGCTCCACGTATCAGCATCAAGATCGGCCCCGGTCATCACATAATAGTTGACCGTGTATTCACTGCTCCATTTCTTGATATAGATCAGATCGAAGGTGTTCTTATTCGGATCGGTCGTGACCGTAAGGTTCAGTGGCCAACCATCGAAGAAGAAATGCCCAGGAAGATCGAGAACATAATCCCACGCATTGAGCACATCGCCCTCTTTCAGACCGGTAAGGACGCGTGTCCCCAGCACGCGACGCCCCATGTCATCGACGACCGCATCCGGTTCGTCATTGTAGTTCATGTATTCGAGATAACGAATGGTGACCGTGCAATCATCGCTGGGTGTGGATGCTGCAGGATTATCCTGCGCATTCTGCTCATTTTCTTTTTCGAGCATTGCAATGTTGGCATCGTCCAAATTGCCTGTAGCAGTGAGGTCTTGTTCACCCTGCTGATCGTTCGCCGCGCGCTCTTTGATGATCGCTTCAACCTCTTCGATAGCTTCTTCGCGCTGCGCAGAAGCCTCCTCGATCGCCTCGAGCATTTCCGCGGAATCAGTATCTTCCGCTGAAGCCAAGAGCGGACCTGAAAAGGCAAAGCAGACCGAAAGAGCAACTGCACTGATCGCGAGAAGCGATGCGACGATGAACGAATGCTTATACGTTCTTATTGCTTTACTGATCATATCTCATACTCCTTTCGGAGCCCTTATGCACCAATAACTATGTGCCAAACAGTACTACCTTCGTTTTGTCTTCGTTGCAAGAATCACAAAACGTGGCGAACATGTTATAGAGATGATAAGAAGAGTACAACTAGTCGAAAAAAACGCGCAATCTCTCCATGTTTTGCATGCAAGATGCAGACAAACCAAAGAACATCGCAGGTTCATCCAAAAACCAAGAACGAAGCGCTATGTTTAGCCGAGCCCGAACCACAAAGCGAACTTAGGCGCGTAGCCCATCACGAAGATGATGCCGATCAGGATCGGCACACCGAACATGAGCCAATAGCGAGACCAGCGCGGAAATTTGATGCCCTCACCAGTATCGGCAGCTTTAAGGAAATTATCCCATCCCCATCCACTGCGCGTGACGCAGAAGATCACATAGAGCAAGCTACCCAACGGCAACAGGTTATTGGATACGATGAAGTCTTCGATCGACTGGATGTCGCCAATGCCAGGGATGCCCACACCCGACCATACATTGAAGCCAAGCGCGCACGGAATACTCAAAATCGTCACAAGCAATGCGGTACGAGCGATCGCTTGAGAGCGCGACACATTCCAGCGCTCCATCGTGAACGTGATGAGGCACTCGAACACCGCAATGATGGTCGAAAGCGCAGCAAAACTCATGAACACGAAAAAGAGCGTTCCCCAAATCTGGCCGAAAGGCATCTGTTCGAATACGTTAGGCAAGGTAACGAACACGAGCGCGGGCCCCTGATCGGGTGCAACCGCAAACGCAAAACATGCCGGAAAGATGATAAGACCTGCAACAATAGCGACAAAGGTATCGAGGCCGCAGATACGCAGTGCCTCCCCCGTGAGCGCACGGTCATTACCAATGCGCGAACCGAAGACCTCCATGGCGCCAATGCCGAGCGAAAGCGTGAAGAATGCCTGACCCATAGCGGCATAGACCACTTCGCCGAAGTGCCCGATGCCACCACCGAACATCTTCTCAAAATCGGGAATGAGGTAGAATTCGAGACCTGCTTCTGCGCCAGGGAGCGTGACCGAACGAAACACGAGCGCGACCATCACGAACAGCAAGCAGATCATCATGATCTTCGTGATGCGCTCGACCCCCTTCTGGAGACCAAGGCTGCACACAAGAAAGCCGATCACGACGACCGCAAGCATCCAGCCAAGCATTTCGGTAGGGCTGCCGAGCATCGCAGAGAACACCCCTGCAACTCCCTCAACGCTCTGACCTACGAACTCGCCGGTTGCCATCTTCGCCATATAAGCGAGCATCCAACCGCACACAACGGTGTAGAACATCATCAAGATCATGCAGCCGATATACGACCACCAGCCGAACCAGTTCCATTTACCTGAAGGCTGCAAGCGTTCGAAAGCACGCGCGCAACTGCGCTGGCTCGCACGACCGATCGCGAATTCCATGATCATAACGGGTAGGCCAAGGATCACGAGGAAGATCAAATAGAGCAGGATGAAAGCTGCGCCACCATATTCGCCGGCAATATAAGGGAAACGCCAAACATTGCCGAGCCCGATCGCGCACCCTGCGCTGATGAGAATGAAGCCGAGACGTGAGGCGAAGTGCTCACGTCCTCCATTTGAGGGAGTAGCATCCTGAGATTTTTTGATTGCCATGAACATCCTTTGACGCAGGGAACCGATACGCAAGATTGCGCAGTACGATTGTGCGTGAAAATAGGCTCACCTGCCTGAAGAATTCGCTCGTTGGCTAGCTAACCCATTTCTTCAGCATGCGAACGAGCGTTTCGATCTCGAGCGGCTTCGACATATGGTCGTTCATGCCAGCACTACGCGCATGACGCACGTCTTCAGCGAACGCATCGGCTGAAAGCGCGACGATCGGGATCTGACCCATATCGGGGCGTTTATCAGCTTGGGCGCGGATAGCTGCTGCTGCTTCATGACCGTTCATAACCGGCATCTGGATATCCATGAGCACGATGTCGTAGTAACCCGGATCATGCGCAAGCAACATATCGAGCGCAAGTTTACCGTTTTCAGCGTGCTCGACGGCTGCGCCTGTCATCTCGACCAGTTCACGAGCGATCTCGGCAGCCATGGGGTTGTCTTCAGTGAGCAAGACGCGCTTGCCTTGGAACGCAAGCTCTTCAAGCATCGCCTTCTCATCGATCACGCTCTTCATCTCGCCCACGAGCAGCTCTTTCATCACTTGCACCAAACGAGAGCGGAACAGTGGCTTTGAGATGAAAGCGTCGACGCCAACCTGACGTGCTTCTTGCTCGATCATCGACCAATCGTAAGCGGAAAGGATGATGATCGGCACTGCTTCATGCGTTGCCTCACGAATATGCTTGGCAGCCTCAAGGCCACTCATGCCCGGCATACGCCAATCAAGAATGACCACACGATATGGATCATTATCGAGTCTGCTCTTAACCGCATCGATGCCTGCTGGACCGGAAAGGCGGAATTCAGACTTCATGCCAATATCGTCGAGCAGAATGCAGGCACCTTCACAAGCAACTTCATCATCGTCGACCACTAAGACAGGAATTCCTTCAAGATCGCTCAGGTCTTCCTTCTCGCCATCGCGCAACTTCATGTGAACCATCACGGTGAAGGTTGTGCCTTCACCTTCTTTCGATTCGACATCGATCGTGCCGCTCATAAGGCTGACCACGCTCTTCACGATCGCCATGCCAAGGCCTGTGCCTTCGACCTTCGTAGTGCGCGAATCATTCGCACGAGAGAAGGGTTCGAAAAGGCGCTTCATGAATTCTTCGCTCATACCACACCCGGTGTCGCTGAACTCGAACTCGTAGCATGCGCTGGACTGGATCGAGCTCGGAAGCTCAGTGATGCGCAGCCCGATCGTACCGCCTTCTGGCGTAAATTTGACCGAGTTGCCCATGATATTCACGAACACCTGCTGCAAACGGGTGGGGTCGCCCAAAACATGCTCGTGCTTGATGTCAACAAGCTCGACTTTGAGCTCTTGATGCTTGGCTGCGATCCGAGGATTCATCATCGTGATGAGATTCTCGATCGACTCAGAGAGATTGAAAGGCTCTTCAGCCAGGTCGATCGAGCCCGATTCGATCTTGGCCATATCAAGCACTTCGTTGATCAAACCAAGCAAATGGCGCGAAGCCGACGTGATGTTCGTAAGACATTCACGCACGCGCTCAGGGTCATTGACATGCATACCTGCAATAGCGGTAAGACCCATGATGGAGTTCATGGGGGTACGAATATCATGCGACATCGAATTGAGGAAATCGCTCTTAGCTTGCGAAGCGTGCTCTGCTGCTTTGAACGCATCTTCAAGTGCGATATGCGCACGCAGTTCTTCAGCCTTTGCATCCGTAACGTCTTGAATAGCCACGAGCACACTGGTTGGCTTGCCTTGCGCGTCGCGTGCAAGGCAGAGAATCGATGCCTGATACCAATACGGATTCTCTCGATCATTCGTACGCCATTCTTCTTGGATGAAACGTACACCTGGAACAAGGATATTAGCGATATTGTCCTTGGCGAACTTCTCTTCAGCATCAGCTGAAAGCGAATTCTTATCGGTGATCTTATCAAAGAACTGACACAGATCGGACGCATTGCCCCGAGGCGGGATGGCTTTTTGTTGGCTGTCATTCTTCAAGAATTCATAGGTATGCTTCTCAAGATCGACCGTGAAAAGACTATCGAACAGATTAGTTGAAGCGTCGATGATACGCGTAGCTTCCTGGCGCTCGAGCAACAGCTCTTGGTTCTCACGACGAGCTTGCATGGTAAGCACCACGATCACCACGATCGCCGCAAAGAGCACGCCCCCTACCAGAATGAAGCCCGAAGTGTTCGCTTGCAGGAGCATTTCATTGGTGATGCTTGCTGGGAACGAACGCACGAGCATCCAATCGAAATCGGGGAGTTTCGTAACGAACGTATTGCCCGTACCTTCAGGCGTATCGTAGGTGAAGCTGACCGTATTGCCTTCTTCGATATCTACATCAAGAGTCGTAAGCTGTTCTTCACTTAAACCACGCGCAATGAATATCTCGTTGATATCGCGCGCATCTGGCTTCACCGAACCTGCCATCGCTACTATCGTGCCATCGCGCATGCAAAGATAGGTGGGCGTAGATTGATCGTAGAATTGAGTGGTCATGACTTCGGTGAGCGAATCTTCCCGCAATACCGATGCCATGATGCCGACCACTTCGTCGTTCAAGACCACCGGCGCATAGAAGACGACGGAATTCTGACCATCGAAGATCGTGTCATTGACATAGCACATACCGCTTTTACCCTGCACGCCTTCGATATAGTATTCGCGATCGGTCGCATCGGCCGTCGTTCCATCGTTGTTATACGCCGTGCCTTGCGCATCGATGAAGAAGGTGTGGTCGAACTGGGCGTTATCAAGAATGGTTGCCGCAGTGCGCGGATTGAAACCCTCGTCGCTGATCGCATCTCCATATACCACCGCTGCAGTCTGCACACTCTGCAGTGAAGAAGCAAACGTATCGTTCACGCGACGCACCGTTTGATTGGCAGAAGTATCAAGGTATTGCGTATTCTGGTCGATGATGCGCTGAGTGTTCACATTCATGAAAACAACGAGCGCAAGGATCACGACCACGACAGCTGCGCAGACGGTGATGATGAGATTGCGCGTCTTATTCTTAGGTTTAGTGCTTTCCATGGGAAACCCTATCTTATGAAAATATGTGCCATATATGCAGTTCAGCAGTTATTTTTCACCCCTGAACCGCACTGCTTTGGTGCAGGTATGAAGATGCTCGTAATTATACACTAAGCCGGTTTGAACTACTGCTTTCAACTCCACTTTCATGCTCGCCCCCAAGAAAGTTCACGAACCCTTCAACTTCATAAGCGAGCGCTTTTGGCGATTTAACGCACGTGAAACAATCGCGCAATATTGGCGACACAGAGCTTCCGTAAGGTAATAGCACCTTAAAACATGCGAAAGGGGTTTACATGGATCGTGAAGCACTGCACGGCAGCGCTCCCACGCGCACGCAGCAATCGCTCTACCGTACTTCGTTCGAACATGATGCTTGTGGCATCGGCGCACTGGCGAACCTAAAAGGCATTCGTTCCCACCAGATGGTGGATGATGCGCTCTCCGTACTCGTGAATCTTGAGCACCGCGGTGGTGTGGGTCTGGAAGCCAACACGGGTGATGGCGCGGGCATCCTTCTCCAGATCCCGCATCGCTTCTTCAGAAAGGAAGCACAGAAGTGCGGCAGCCTCCTGCCTGATGAAGGCGCCTACGGCGTTGCCATGCTCTTCCTCCCCACCGATGAACACGGCCTTCAAGAAGCTATGCGCATCTTCGAAGACGGGTGCATTGCTGAAGGCATCCCACTGCTCTTCTGGCGCGACGTGCCCACCGATCCGCACGATCTCGGTTCAGCCGCTCTCGAATGTATGCCCACCATCAAGCAGGCATTCCTCGGCCGTCCCGAAGATTGCACCACCGACGAAGACTTCGAGCGCCGTCTCTATACCTGCCGTCGCGTGATCGAGAAGCGCGCGAAGGAAACGCCGAGCCTTGAGGGCAAGACCTTCTACATCTGCTCGATGAGCGCCCGCACGATCGTCTACAAGGGCATGCTCGTCTCCACGCAGATGCGCGGCTTCTTCAAGGACCTCGATGATGCATCCTGCGAAACGGCTATCGCACTCGTCCATTCGCGCTATTCCACCAACACCACGCCTTCATGGGAGCGCGCCCATCCCAACCGCTACATGGTCCACAATGGCGAGATCAACACGCTGCGCTGCAACGTGAATTGGACGCTCGCCCGCGAACCACATCTCTATTCTCCCGTTATGGGTGCCGAGCTCGAGAAGGTGCTTCCGGTCTTCAACGGCGAAGGCTCCGACTCGGCTATGCTCGACAACATGCTCGAGTTCATCGTTATGAACGGTCGCAGCTTGCCGCGCGCCGTCTCCATGCTACTGCCTGAGCCCTGGGACAAGAACCCCGCGCTCTCCCACAAGCGCAGCGCCTGGGGCGAATACCAGTCGATGCTCACTGAAGCCTGGGAAGGCCCGGCGGCCATCGCGTTCACGGACGGCCACATCATGGGTGCCGTGCTCGACCGCAACGGACTGCGTCCGGCGCGCTACTACGTGACCTCGGACGACCGCCTGATCCTCTCAAGCGAGGCAGGCACGCTCGACGTAAATCCCTCGAAAATCCTTATTGCGGGAAGCTTAGGACCTGGTCAAATGCTGATCGTCGATCCAGATGAAGGCCGCGTGCTCTTCAACGACGAGATCAAGGATGGCCTTACCAACGAAGCGCCCTATCTTGACTGGATCACATCCGAAACACGCACGCTCGATTCGCTCCTTGCAGGGGCAAGCGAACCGAATACTCCTACGCCCGATGCGGATCTGCCCCTCTCCAACCGACAGGCTGTACATGGTTACTTCTTCGATGATGTCGAAGAAGTAACCATCCCTATGGCGGAAAAGGCAAAGGCGCCACTGGCGTCGATGGGCGCGGATGCCCCTCTCGCATGTTTATCGGAACATCCGCGCCGCTTCTTCCACTACTTCAATCAACTCTTCGCGCAGGTCACGAATCCTCCTATCGATGCACTGCGCGAGTCGCACCTCACCTCTACGCTGCTCTATCTAGGCAACCACGGGAATCTGCTCGAGGATGCACGAGCGAACTGCCGCCTCGTTCGCCTCGATACCCCCCTGCTCATCGCCGAAGAATTCGCCGCGCTCTCTGCGATCGACGAAAAGGGATTCAAGGGTGCGACCATCTACGCGTCCTACGATGCTGAAGAGAGCAAGACCAATCCCCACGCCCTCGCAGCGGCGGTGAATGCACTCTGTGAACAGGCTGAAGAGGCTGTGCGCAATGGCGTTACCATCCTTGCTATCTCTGATCGCGTACCCGAAGGCAAGATCCCCATGCCTTCCCTGCTGGCCGTAGCGAGCGTTCACAACCATTTGCTTCGCTGCGGGTTGCGCACCCAGGCTGACCTCATCGTGGAATGCGGCGACGCTATCACCGCGCATGATTTCGCGACCCTGGTCGGCTATTCCGCATCCGGCATCTACCCTTACCTTGCGCATGACACCATCACCGCACTTGCGGATCGTGATGTGCTTGCCGTAGATAGCGAAACGGGCATTGCGAACTACAACGCAGCGATCCTCTCGGGCATCGTCTCGATCATGTCGAAGATGGGTATCTCCACCATGCAGGGCTATCACGCCGCACAGATCTTCGAGGTGGTCGGTCTTGCTGAGGATCTCATCGACACGCATTTCGCCGGCACGGTAAGCCGCATCGGTGGTCTCTCAATCGATGACTTGCAGCATGAATGCGATCTGCGCTACACCGAAGCCCTAGCACAGCGCAGATCACCTGCACCTGATCAGCTGCCAAGTTCTGGCATCACCACCTGGCGTCCGCGCGGTGAAGAGCATCTGCTCACCCCGCAGGTCATCTCGCTTCTGCAGCGCGCGGTCCGTACGAACGATCCAGCGCTCTTCGACGAATACAGCGCTGCTGTTCATCAGCCCAGCCGCAGCATCATGCTGCGCGACCTGCTCGAGTTCGTATCCATTCGTCCTGCCATCCCGCTCGATGAGGTCGAACCCGCATCCGAGATCGTCAAGCGCTTCAACACCGGCGCGATGAGCTACGGATCGATCTCGAAGGAAGCACACGAATGCTTGGCTATTGCCATGAATCGCTTGGGCGGCCGTTCGAATTCAGGTGAAGGCGGCGAAAATCCCATCCGCGAGACCCCGCTTCCTAATGGCGACTCCAAGCGCAGCGCTATCAAGCAGATCGCTTCGGGTCGCTTCGGCGTGACGAGTCGCTATCTCATGAGCGCTGATGAGCTGCAGATCAAGCTCGCTCAGGGCGCGAAGCCCGGCGAAGGTGGTCACTTACCCGCAAGCAAGGTCTGGCCATGGATCGCGCGCACACGTCGCTCCACCCCAGGCATCGGCCTTATCTCGCCCCCGCCCCATCATGACATCTATTCGATCGAGGACCTGGCAGAGCTGATCTTCGATCTGAAGAATGCCAACCCGGGCGCACGCGTTTCCGTGAAGCTCGTCTCTGAAGCAGGCGTGGGAACCATCGCCACGGGTGTTGCCAAGGGTGGCGCCAACAAGATCCTCATCTCAGGATCGAACGGTGGCACGGGCGCAGCTCCGCGTGACTCCATCCACCATGCCGGCCTTCCGCTTGAGATGGGACTCGCCGAAACGCAGCAAACGCTCCTACAGAATGGCCTGCGCTCCCGTGTTGTACTGGAAGCTGACGGCAAGCTGATGGACGGACGCGACGTAGCGGTTGCCTGTCTGCTCGGCGCCGAAGAATTCGGCTTCGCCACGATGCCGCTCATAGCGATGGGCTGCTTGATGCAGCGCGACTGCCAGCAAGACACCTGCCCGGTGGGCATCGCAACGCAAAACCGCGAGCTGCGCGCCTGCTTCTGCGGCAAGCCCGAATACGTGGTCAACTACATGATGATGGTGGCCGAACAGCTTCGCCGCATCATGGCTGATCTTGGGTTCGCTACCATCGATGAGATGGTCGGCCAGGTTGAATGCTTGCGCCAGACCCACAATGCCCGCAGCTGGAAGGCGAACCTGATCGACCTTTCTCCCCTGCTCGTGAAGCCTGAGGTCGAGTTCGGTCGCGCGATCCCGCAAGCTCACTGCCCGCACTTCCTTGCTGAGGCTCAAGCACCCGACACACTGCCACAAACGCTCGATGCGACGCTGTTCATCCCCTATACCGAAAACGCCCGCGAGCACCTCGAACCCATCCATTTCCACGCCGATATCTCGAACGTGAATCGCTGCGTGGGCACGATGCTCGGTTCCTGCGTGACGGGTCGTCATCCTGAAGGCCTGCCCGCAGGCTCGATCAAGATCGATTGCGCCGGTTCGGGCGGCATGAGCTTCGGCGCGTTCTTACCCGTTGGTATCACGCTCTCGATCGCGGGCGACACCAACGATTACTTCGGCAAGGGGCTTTCTGGCGGCGAGCTTTCCATCAAGCCGCCCGCAAGCGCCACCTATCGCCCTGAAGAGAACATCCTAGTGGGCAACGTCGCTTTCTACGGCGCCACCGCGGGTCGCGGCTTCGTGAACGGCCTGGCTGGTCAGCGCTTCGCGGCACGCAATTCTGGCGCGGAACTGGTAGTAGAAGGAGTCGGTGAAAACGGCTGTGAGTATATGACGGGCGGAACCGTGCTCGTGCTGGGCGAAGTCGGACTCAACTTCGCCGCAGGCATGTCGGGCGGCATCGCGTTCGTCTACGACGAAGCGAAGACGCTGAAAAGTCACTGCAACTTGGAGCTGGTGGAGCTGGTCGAGCCGACACCGCAGGAGATCGCACGCATTCGCGAGCTGCTCGAAGCACACGTTGAAGCGACCGCGAGCCCGCTTGGCGTCATGATGCTCTATCAGTTCGATGACATCGCCAACCACTTCACGAAGGTGATCCCGATCGAATACGGCAAGATGCTCGATCTGATCACCGAATACGAGACACAAGGACACGAACGCGAAGAGGCCGAAGAGCTGGCCTTCGAAGCGATGAGGATGGGAGCATAAGATGGGACGAGTTGGAGCATTCTTACAGGTCGAACGCGTCGATCACGACGTTCGTCCCGCACATGAATCGATCCTCGATTTTGACGAATTCGCTTTGCCGCTCACGCTCGATAAGCAGCGCGAACAGGCAAGCCGCTGCATGAACTGCGGCGTGGCCTTCTGCCAGAGCGGGATCGCGCTGGGAGGATCAGCGCATGCGGTGGGTTGTCCGCTGCACAACCAGATCCCTGAGACGAACGACCTGCTCTATCAGGGGCGCATCGACGATGCCATCGCGCGTCTTTCGATGACCAACCCCTTCCCGGAGTTCACGGGTCGCGTGTGCCCCGCACCCTGCGAGACCGCGTGCAACTTGGGTCTTCATAAGGCACCCGTCTCCATCAACGATAACGAGCGCACGATCTCCGACCAGGCATGGGCGCGCGGAATGGAGCCGCTTGCAAAGCCAGCAGCTGATGCGCCGCTGGTGAGCGTGATCGGTTCGGGCCCTGCCGGCCTTGCAGTTGCCTGGGAAATGGCACGACGCGGTTGGCGCGTGCGCGTCTACGAAAAGGCGGATCGTCCCGGTGGCCTGCTGATGTATGGCATCCCGAACATGAAGCTACCGAAGGAGATCATCTCTCGCCGCGTTGACCTGATGCGCGAGAGCGGTATCGAGTTCAATTGCGGCGTTGATGCGACTACGTGCGCTGACGAGATCGCTGCTGCTTCTGATGCGGTCGTGATCGCCTGTGGATCGAATATCGCGCGCGATGTGGCTCTTCCTGGGCGTGACCTTGAAGGCATCCATTTCGCCCTCGAATACCTGGGTGAAGTGACGAACGCACTCATCAAAGATCGCGAAGCGAACATCACCGCAAAGGATAAGGACGTGGTCGTGATCGGTGGTGGTGATACCGGAAACGATTGTGTTGCCTGCGCACTGCGCCAAGGCGCTGCGAGCGTGACCCAGGTGATCCGCGCGCAAGAGCCGCCGGCCACCTGCAATACGCAGGAGATCTGGCCAGCTGAGCGCACTATCCTTTCGCAAGGATACGGACAGCGCGAAGCAATCGAGATTTTCGGCAACGATCCGCGCATCTTCTCTACTGATACCATCGCTTTCAGTGCGTCCGACCAAACTACTCAAGCAAATGCGGTCGCGCAGGTCCACATCCAGGACCTTTCCTATGAAGGTGGACGCCATCTGGTAGAAGGGGCCGAAGCCGCCCTTCCTGCCCAGCTTGTCCTGATCGCGAAGGGTTTCACCGGCGCAGACCCTGCCGTCTTCGAAGCCTTCGGGGTTTCGCTGCCCGAACGCAATGGTGCGCACTGCCTGCGCGAAGCCGATCCAGCGAACAACAAGCCTGCCATCTTCGCTGCGGGCGATGCTCGTCTCGGCTCAACGCTTGTGGTGAACGCGATGGCCGACGCCCTCGCCTGCGCCACCGAGATCGTTCGTACCGCATAAAAGACGACGAATGTTACACAGATTAACTTCTATGAAGCATGTTCGAAACATTCGCTGCGTAGGCTAGGGAACGTCGAGAAATAAGTCTTACGCAATCCGCGTAAAGGATCGCAGAGAAGGAGACCTCATGTCAACCGGATCGGACAGCCAAACGCTAACCGTAACAACGAGCGAGCAAGACTACTCCCCCGCCAATGTCTCTGATATTTACGGGACCATGGTCTTCGACGAGCGCGTGATGAAAGAGCGCCTGCCCAAGACCACCTACAAGGAACTGATGCGCACCATCAACGATGGCGAGCCGCTCAACTTGGAAGTTGCCAACGTGGTGGCACACGCTATGAAGGAATGGGCCATCGAACACGGTGCGACCCACTTCACGCACTGGTTCCAGCCACTCTCTGGAGTAACGAGCGAGAAGCATGATTCCTTCATCCATCCGCAACCCGATGGCAGCGTGATCATGACCTTCTCAGGCAAAGAGCTCATCCAGGGTGAGCCCGATGCCTCAAGTTTCCCGAACGGCGGCCTTCGCGCCACCTTCGAAGCGCGCGGCTATACCGCATGGGACCCCACCAGCCACGCCTTCATCAAGGACGAAGTGCTCTGCATCCCCACTGCGTTCTGCTCCTACACCGGCGAAGCGCTCGACAAGAAAACGCCGCTGTTGCGTTCGATGGGCGCTATCGAAGAGCAGGCCAAGCGCGTACTGGCCGTCTTCGACGAACACCCACACCGCGTCACCACCACGGTTGGCGCCGAGCAGGAATTCTTCCTCATCCCGAAAGAGGAATACGAGCGTCGCGAAGACCTGGTCCTTACCGGGCGTACACTCTTCGGCCATTCCCCCTGCAAGGGTCAAGAGCTTGAAGAGCACTATTTCGGCTCCATCCGCCCGACCGTGAACAAATTCCTGAAAGCTCTCGACGATAAGCTGTGGGAACTAGGCATCCCTGTGCGCACGAAGCACAACGAAGTTGCGCCCGCACAGCACGAGATCGCACCCATCTTCTCGAATGCTAACCAGGCTATAGACCAGAACCTTCTCACCATGGAAGAGATGACCATGCTGGCCAGCCGTTTCGGCTTGGTATGCCTGCTCCACGAAAAGCCCTTCGAAGGCGTGAATGGATCGGGCAAGCATAACAACTGGGCGATCTCAGCAGATGAGAAGAACCTGCTCGACCCGGGCGAGACGCCATCGGATAACCTGCGTTTCCTCGTCTTCCTCACTGCCATTATCGAAGCAGTGGATGATTATCAGGAACTGCTGCGCATGTCGGTAGCCACCGCAGGAAACGATCACCGCCTTGGTGCGAACGAAGCGCCGCCGGCCATCATCTCGATCTTCCTGGGCGATGAGCTCGGTGCGATCGTAGAGGCCATCATCGAAGGCAAGGAGTATATCGGCCACGGAGAGACCAAGATCGATCTGGGCGTTCAATCGCTGCCGCTCTTCGCGAAGGATAATACCGACCGCAACCGCACGAGCCCCTTTGCCTTCACCGGCAACAAGTTCGAGTTCCGCATGCCTGGTTCACACAATAACCTGGCAGATTGCAACATGATCCTGAACACCGCGGTGGCAAAGAGCCTGAAGAACTTCGCCGATGCCGTTGAAGGAGCGAACGACCCGAAAGCTGCTGCTGCCGAATACATCAAGCAGACGCTCACCGATCACCAGCGCATCATCTTCAATGGCAACGGATATGCCGATGAATGGGAAGTGGAGGCCGCAAAGCGCGGACTTGCGAACAATCGCAACACCGCTGAAGCGCTGCCTGCCTACGTTGCCGATAAGTCAATCGCACTCTTCGGCGAGATGGGTGTGCTTTCTGAAAGCGAGATCGAAAGCCGCTATGAATGCAAGCTTGAGCGCTACTGTAAACTGATCAACATCGAAGCGCGTGTGATGCGCCGCATGACCCGCCGCACGTTCCTGCCTGCCATCAACGGGTATGCCTCGGAAGTTGCCGCGAGCATCGAGCGCTACAAGACCGTATCACCTGGTGCGAAGGTGGGCGCGCAGGAGAAGCTGCTCACGAACCTGCTCGACTCTATCGAGCAGATCGACACGCTCGTGTGCGCACTCGACGACGCTGGCAAGCAAGCACTCGATATCGAGAACTTGCAAGAACGTGCCGATTTCTACGCCCACACCCTCATCCCGATCATGGATGATCTGCGCAGCGTAGTCGATTACACGGAGACCATCACCGATCGCGCGTATTGGCCAGTGCCGAGTTACAACAATATGTTGTTCTACGTCTAGGCTTTTACGATAGAGGCAAGCGTGCGCGTTTGTCCGAAGAAACGGAAAGAGAAGCGCAGACCTCCCTTCTCTTTCCACCTTTTTTGGGTGTAGGGTGAATTTCGGTTGCACGCAGTAAAAATCACTGCATAAGCAAACCGCCACGAACACCTCAAGACCAGCAAGCACGACATTAAGGGAGATTCTGTGAATCAAACGAGTGCGGTGCCCGTCACAATGCCTTTAGGCGCGACGCAGGTGCCGAACAAAGCAAGTGAGCATATCTTGAGCAAGACCTCGAAAGCGAGTGCGCAACCAGCCCTTTTGGCGCTGGAAAACGGCAGTTGCTATCGAGGTTTTTCCTGTGGGGCTCCTGGCGAAGTGAGCGGCGAACTCTGCTTCAATACGGGGCTGGTGGGTTATTTGGAAGTGATCACCGATCCTTCCTATGCTGGTCAGATCGTGACCATGACCTACCCGCAAATCGGCAACTACGGCGTAAACGAAGACGATATGCAAGCAGATAAGATCGCCCTGCGCGGGTTGGTGGTGCGTGATATGTGCATGCACCCTTCTAATTGGCGCAGCGCCGAATCGCTGCCCGAGTTTTTGAAACAGCACGGCGTGGTTGCCATCGAAGGTATCGATACACGCGCGCTCGTGCGCCATTTGCGTGAGGCAGGCGCGATGCGGGCGGTGCTCTCCACAGAAGACATCGACGAAGCAAGCCTGGTCGCCAAAGCGCGCGGGGCAATCTCGCTCACGGAGGTGAACTTCGTCGAACAGGTTTCGCGAGATGCCGTGGAGTCTTATTCCTATACCAACATTCACTCGTTCGCGAAAACGGGCGCTGCTGAAGCGCGCTATTCCGTTGTCGCCTACGATTGCGGTGTAAAGAGCTCGATCCTCGACGGCCTTGTTGAAGCGGGTTGTGCTGTTACGGTCGTGCCGTGGGATACTTCCGCTAAAGAAGTGCTCGCGCTTGAGCCAGATGGCGTGTTCTTGAGCAATGGCCCCGGGGACCCCGAAAAGGTGGAAGGTACGTTCGCCCAGGTGGAACAGCTGCTCGGAAAGATCCCGCTTTTCGGTATCTGCCTCGGACATCAGATGCTCGGCAAGGCTGCTGGCGCCGAAGTGGTGAAGCTCAAATACGGACATCGCGGCATCAATCAACCGGTCATGAACCTTATTACTAAGCGCGTTGAGATCACGGTGCAAAATCACGGCTTCAACCTCGTGTTCTCTTCGCTCGGTTCCCTTGAAGGAGACGCGAACACTGCCAAAAAGGCAGCGCACATTTCTAAGATGAGCGCTTCCGGCGAAGACCTGCGCCCCTGGACGCACGCTGCAAAGCCACCCGTTGTCCAAAACGAACGGTTCGGCCGCATCCAGCTCACTCATGTGAATTTGAACGACGGCACCATCGAAGGCATGCGCTTTCTGGATGTTCCCGCCTTCAGCGTGCAATACCACCCTGAAGCAGCACCCGGTTCGACCGACTCGCAGTATCTCTTCACTGCCTTCACCCGCTTGATGGACGAGTGGAAGAATGGCATGGCGAACGAGGCCCAAAGCGGCACAGAGAGCGAGGACTACCTCGCCATCGATATTGCGAAAGACCGCCTAGCAGGGTGGAATTTTGGTTCAAGCGATAAAGAATCCCCGGCTTTCTGTGGGGAGTCAGATCGGCTTGAAGGTTCTTCGGCTGAGGAGCTAAGCGGCCTTCGCGCCGCGTGCGAGCAGCCGGAGGTTCTGAATGCCGAGATGGCCTCCACAGGAAGCCGCAAGGCTGAGGAGGTAAGCGGCCTTGATGCCGCGTGCGAGCAGCCGGAGGTTCTGAATGCCGAGATGGCCTCCACAGGAAACTGCAAGGCTGAGGAGGTTCACCATGCCTAAACGCACCGACATCCACACCATCCTCGTAATCGGCTCAGGCCCGATCGTCATCGGCCAAGCTTGCGAATTCGACTATTCCGGCGCGCAGGCATGCAAAGTGCTCAAGGAAGAGGGCTACCGCGTAGTGCTCGTGAACAGCAACCCTGCCACCATCATGACGGACCCCGATCTGGTCGACCGCACGTATGTTGAGCCTATCACCTGCGAATTCATCGAGAAGATCATCGAACGTGAAAAACCCGATGCACTGCTTGCGACCCTTGGCGGTCAGACAGCGCTCAATGCTGCAGTGGAACTGGCCGAATCAGAGATACTCGAACGTAACGGTGTCGAACTGATCGGCTGCGATCTTGCCGCTATCCAGAAAGGCGAAAATCGTAAGCTCTTCAATGAAGCTATGGCCGAGATCGGTGTGGAAACCGCGCGCGGCGATTACGCCTACTCGGTCGATCAGGCGCTCGAGATCGCATCTTCGATCGGTTACCCCGTTATCCTGCGCCCCTCGTTCACCTTAGGCGGTGCAGGCGGTGGCGCAGCAACGAACCCCGAAGAGCTAGCGCGCATCGTTTCACAAGGGCTTGAACTCTCTCCCATCGGCGAAGTTCTCGTTGAAGAGAGCATCATGGGCTGGAAAGAGTACGAGATGGAAGTCATGCGCGATGACGCAGGTAACGGCATCATCGTCTGCTCGATCGAGAATCTTGATCCCATGGGTGTGCACACCGGCGATTCTATCACGGTCGCCCCAGCTCAGACACTTTCGGATATCGAATACCAGCGCATGCGCGTGGCATCGCTTGCCATCCTCGAGAAGATCGGCGTAGAGACCGGTGGCTCGAACGTGCAGTTCGCCATCAACCCCGAAAACGGCCGCATGATCGTGATCGAGATGAACCCCCGCGTATCGCGTTCTTCGGCGCTCGCTTCGAAGGCGACCGGCTTTCCCATTGCAAAAGCCGCCGCGAAACTGGCCGTAGGCTACACGCTCGACGAGATCATGAACGATATCACGCGCGTCACGCCCGCATGCTTCGAGCCTTCCATCGATTACTGCGTGGTGAAGGTGCCACGCTTCGCATTCGAGAAGTTCCAGGGCACCGATGATACGCTCACCACCCGCATGAAAGCCGTGGGTGAGGTCATGGCTATCGGGCGCACCTTCGAAGAATCGCTCGCCAAAGCGTTACGCAGCTTGGAAGATGGCCATATCGGCCTGGCTCCCACGCGCAAGGAAGCAGCTGCGTATGCCCAGATGAGCGACGCGCAGCTTGAGGACGAGATCGCGCGCCCCACAGCAGAGCGCATCTTCCACGTGGCAGAAGGCTTTCGCCGCAGCCTTGATGCGGCACGTATCCACGAGCTTTCGGGGATCGATCCGTTCTTCTTGGGATGCATCGCCGACATGGTGCGCATGCAAGAGAATCTGCGCGACCTAAAGCTAGAAGATCTGGATGCTCGGGCCCTTCGCCTGCTCAAGCAAGAAGGAATGAGCGATGCACTCATCGCTGAGCTGACCGGCGCAACAGAAGAGACCGTACGCGCCTGCCGCAAGATCTTAGGTGTGCTGCCCGCATTCAAGACAGTGGATACCTGCGCCGCTGAATTCGCGAGCGCCACTTCATATCACTACAAGACCTACGATGCCGACGAGACCGAACTTGCACCGAAGGAGCGCAAGCGCATCATCATCTTGGGTGCAGGCCCCAACCGCATTGGACAGGGCATCGAATTCGACTACTGCTGCGTGCAGGCGAGTTACGCGCTAGCGGCTGATGGCTACGAGACCGTCATGATCAACTGCAACCCTGAAACCGTTTCGACTGACTACGATACCTCCGACATGCTCTTCTTCGAGCCGCTCACCTTCGAAGACGTGATGGACGTGGTCGAAGCGGTCGACCCTGATGGCGTGATTCTAACGCTGGGCGGGCAAACACCACTGAAACTTGCAAGCGCACTTCAAGCAGCAGGCGTTCCGATCATCGGCACAACGCCCGCCTCGATCGATCTGGCCGAAGACCGCGACCTGTTCTCGAACATCCTTGATGAACTGGGGATCTCCTATCCTGCCGCGGGCATGGCCTCAACCTACGAACAGGCATGCCGTGTGGCAGAGCACATCGGTTTCCCGCTGCTCGTACGCCCCAGCTATGTGCTGGGCGGGCGTGGCATGGCGATCGTCTACGATGCAAATCAGCTTGAGACCTACATGACCCAAGCTGCGCAGATCTCCCCCGACCATCCGATCTATCTCGACAAGTTCCTAGAAGGCGCGATCGAGGTCGATCTTGATGCGCTCTGCGATGGAACTGACGTCTACATTGGCGGCGTAATGGAGCACATCGAAATGGCCGGCATCCATTCCGGCGATTCAGCCTGCGTCATTCCACCCTACTCGCTTTCCGAGAACGTCGTGAATACGCTGCAAGATATTGCCACGAAGCTCGCACTACGCTTGGGCGTGAAGGGACTTTTGAACATCCAGTTCGCGATCAAAGACCAGGTGGTCTACGTGATCGAAGCAAACCCACGCGCAAGCCGCACGGTGCCGTTCGTCTCGAAAGCAACCGGCGTTCCACTGGCGAAGGCTGCTGCACGCATCATGGCAGGCGAAAAGCTTGGCCGCCTGGGACTGCCTGCGCACAAATCCAACCCCAACTATTATTGCGTGAAGGAAGCTGTAATGCCGTGGGGTCGCTTCCCTGGTGCACGCGTGATCTTAGGGCCTGAGATGAAATCGACCGGCGAAGTGATGGGTATCGCGCCCACCGTGCCGGCAGCTTACGCGAAGACCCAGTTCGCTATCGATTACGCGATACCCGAAGGCGGTCTTGCATTCGTGAGCGTCAACGACGGCGATAAACGCGCGATCGTCTCGCTCATTCGCGATGTAAAGCGCATGGGATTTGGCATCGTGGCCACGCAAGGCACGGCGAAAGTGCTGCGTGCTTCAGGTATCGATTGCTTGGAAGTGTCCAAGATTCATGAAGCCAACGCCGCAGAGGGCGAAGGTGAGCGCCCCAGCGCGCTCGATCTGATTCGCGATGGGAAGATCTCGCTCATCATCAATACGCCCTTCGGCACCGCCACGCGCTCTGATGGTTACGAGATCCGAAGCGCTGCCGTGCGCCACGGCATCTGCCACACGACCACGCTTGCCGGTGCGCAAGCGATGATCGCAGGAATGGAGGTGGCGCGCCAAGGAACCCTCAACGTGATCGCCCTGCAAGATCTCTAAACTTGAAGTCATGCAACATAAGAGTGGAGCGCAAGGTTCCCCGCATAGCTATCACAAGAGGCTTACGCCTGAGGGGTGGTTGGGTCGACCCGCTTTCGCTGTTCGCTTGCCTTAATCAGGCAAGCTCATGCGCTTCGCTCCTTCGAACAGTCTATTACGAATTTAGAGTGCGGACTCAGAGTCGTCCAACCACCCCACAGGCTCCGCCCCTTAGGATAGCTATGCGGAAACTTCATGTCTCGCGCTCGGTGCTGATCGAGCAATGTGTTCGCAGATTTTTTCGTTCTCTAAACATTCTCGAAATATTCCGCGCGTAGGCTAAGGATAGATAAGCCCCATGCGCTTCGATACATGAGAGAGAGGGAGCGAGCATGGCAACCTATCCGTTCTGGAAACTTCATGGCCTCGGCAACGATTTCGTGTTCTTTGACGCTATGGAAAAAGAACTCGAACTTTCCGCCGCCGAGGTTGCAGCGCTCTGCGATCGCCATACTGGCATCGGCGGCGATGGTGTGATCGTAGCGAAGCCTTCTCTGCGCAGCGAATGCGCAGGTTATATGCACTATATCAACGCAGATGGATCACTCGCGCAAATGTGCGGAAACGGCGTGCGCTGCTTCGCGAAATTCCTTGTCGACCACGGTTATGTAAGCGCAGAAAGCGGCTCGTTCGTAGCCGACACGCTCGCTGGCCCGAAGCCCATCACGTTCACGGTCAACGCCGAGAACAAGCTCGCAACCGCAACGGTCGATATGGACGCTCCGATCCTCGAAGCAGCGCTCATTCCCGTCGCACCGAACGCTAAAACCTCCCCCACCACGCACGAAGGAACCTGCGCGATCGACGCCGAAGCCATCGTGGTCCAAACGATCGAGTCGCCCTGGGGTGCTTTCACCTTCGCTTGCGTGAGCATGGGAAACCCTCATGCCGTGTGCTTCCTCGACGAAGAAACCTTCACCGCACTCCCTGATGAGTGCTTCACGGGTACACCGCGCTCGCTCAAGACCCTCGATGTTGCCCGCGTGGGCTCGTTCTTCGAAGCGCACGAGTTCTTCCCTGAGAAGACCAACGTCGAATTCGCCGTGGTCGAAGATGCGCACACTATCTCGATGCGTGTATTCGAGCGTGGATGCGGCGAAACTCACGCTTGTGGCACGGGCGCCTGCGCAACCCAAGTTGCCGCGCATCTTCTAGGTATAACAGAACCTACTGCCGACCTGCATCTGCTTGGCGGTATTCTCCATATCTCCCTCGAAAACGGCCATGTGATCATGACCGGTCCTGCTGCAATGAGCTTCAGCGGCACCGTAGATCCCAAGGAGCTGATCGCATGGTAACCAGCAGAAAACTTCAAAAGCTCGAACGCCAATGCGGCACCGTGAACATGATGAATGCACGCAAGAGCGTCAACAACAATCGAAAGCACAAACCCTTACAAGTTACTCATAAACGTCGCCCCGCCCAATAGGGCACACCCCCTGCCGTCCGCCCGCCCCAACAAGAAGGAGCCCCATGCAAACTGCCGAATGCTTGAACCACCTTGCCCCCTACCTGTTCGCTCAGATCGATGCCAAGAAGGCAGCCCTTACCGAACAGGGCATCGATGTGATCTCGCTCGGAATCGGCGACCCCGATATGCCCACGCCCACTCATATCGTGGACGCAATGGCTGAGGCCATCCGCAATCCTGCGAACCACCAGTATCCCGATTACGCTGGCTCGCTCGCCTATCGCCAGGCCTGCGCCGATTACCTGAAGCACAAGTTCGACGTAGTGCTCGATCCGAAGACCGAAGTGCTCGCGCTCATTGGCAGCAAGGAAGGCATCGCGCACTTACACACCGCCTTTGTGAACCCAGGCGATTATGTACTTGCGCCTGCTATCGGCTATCCGGTCTATTCCGGTGGAGCCACGCTGCAAAGCGCCAACACCTATTTCATGCCCATGAACAAGGAAAACGGCTTCTTGGCTGACTTCGACAACATCCCTGAAGAGGTGCTTGAGCGTGCGAAGATCATGTTCCTGGGCTACCCGAACAACCCCACTGGTGCTTGCGCAACGCCTGAATACTTCGACAAGGCGATCGCATTCTGCCGCGAACACGACATCCTGCTCGCGCATGACAACGCCTATTGCGACATCTGCTACGACAGCTATGAAGCTCCCTCCATCCTGCAGCGCCCCCACGCCATGGATTGTTGCATCGAATTCTTCAGCCTGAGCAAGTCCTACAACATGACCGGTTGGCGCATCGGATTTGCGTGCGGCAATCCTGGGGCCATCGAGGCGTTGGGCACCGTGAAGAACAACCTCGATTCCGGCCAGTTCACCGCCATTCAAGATGCCGCCATCGTAGCGCTCGCAGGCCCGCAAACGTGCGTCGAAGAGATGTGCGCGCTCTATCAGAAGCGTCGCGACCTGGTGGTAGATGCGCTGCATGCGATCGGCGTGGAATGCGAAGCGCCAAAAGCTACTATCTATGTGTGGGCGAAGGTGCCTGAAGGCGAAACATCCGAATCCTTCGCCACGAAGCTGCTCGAAGAAGCCCATGTGGTGGTCACGCCTGGCAATGGCTACGGCCCTGAAGGCGAAGGTTATATCCGCATCTCGCTCACCACACCCGATGATCGCCTGCTCGAAGCGGTCGATCGCATCAAGCAACTGGTGTAAGCCTCCGAAAGCCCGTGCAGCTCGTGCGGGCTTTCTTTATGTCTGCGACATGCGCGGCTTGTCCCGCGAACAACACACATGCTTTGCACTGCACAAGCCACCATCTCGCCCACGCTCCAAGCTCGCCCTCGTAAGAAAACAGGAATTATGATGCCCAGCCCTAAACCATCTCTCTACCCCACTCTCGAGACCAACACTCCTTGCGCGCCTTGCTCCGAAAGCCCAGATGATGCCCTTCATGAAGCCTGCGGCGTGTTCGGCATTTGGGCACCCGACACGGATGTTGCGCGCCTCACCTTCTTCGGCCTTCAAGCACTACAGCACCGCGGACAAGAATCTGCTGGCATCGCGGTGAGCGACGGTACGATGCTCACCCGCAAAAAGGGGCTCGGCCTTGCACGTGAAGTATTCGATGATGCAGCCATCGCCGCCCTGCAAGGACGAGCTGCAGTCGGGCACGTGCGTTACTCCACCAGCGGCAAGGACCCAGATATCAGCCTTCAGATGACCCAGCCGCTCGTTGCGCTTGATGAGACGGGCGGGTTCGCGCTCGCCCACAACGGCACGCTCACCAATACGGCCGATCTGCTTGAAGCGATGGGTAACGGCCAAGAGAAGAGCAACCCAGAAACTGGCGCCACAGGCGCCGCCGTGAGCGACACCCAGATCGCAACCGATTTCATCGCCCACTTCGCAGCTGAATCTTCATCTTTGGAAGCAGCCCTTGAGCGCTTCATGCATACGGCACAAGGGGCGTATTCGATCGTGGTCCTTGCCCCCGATGCGCTCTATGCACTGCGCGATTTCTCAGGCATCCGCCCTCTTTGCCTAGGCGAACTCCCCAACAAAGGTGGTTTTGCCATCGCAAGTGAAACCTGCGCATTCGACCTGGTAGGAGCCACCTACTTGCGCGATATCGCCCCCGGCGAACTGGTGCGCATCGATGGTGCTGGCATCCATTCGAAGAAGATCGCCAACACGCACCCCCACCTCTGTGCCCGCCCTGCACAGTGCCTCTTCGAATACGTGTATTTCGCACGCCCCGATTCGGTGATCGACAGCGCGAACGTCTACCGCGCCCGTGAAGCCATGGGAAGACGTCTCTTCCATGAAGCGCCAGTTGAAGCAGATATCGTGATCGGCGTACCCGACTCCGGCATTCCCGCCGCCATCGGCTACGCGCGCGAGAGCGGCGTGGTATATTCAGAGGGCCTGATCAAGAATCGTTATGTCGATCGCACCTTCATCGAGCCCACCCAAGAACTGCGCGAGCAGGGCATTCGCATCAAGCTGAATCCGCTTCATTACGCCGTGCGCAATCGCCGTATCATCGTGGTGGACGATTCGATCGTACGTGGCAGCACATCCAAACAACTCGTACAAACGCTGCGTAATGCAGGAGCCGCCGAAGTTCACTTGCGCATCACCTCACCTGCTATCGTATGGCCGTGCTTCTTGGGCATCAACACCGACACGCAAGGGCAGTTGATCGCAGCAACGCAATCGGTCGAAGAGATCCGCGATTACATCGGTGCCGATTCGCTCGCCTACCTTTCCCTGGAAGGGCTAAAATCGTGCATCTATGCTGAACATCCGCAGTATTGCACGGCCTGCTTCGACGGTAACTACCCCATGCCGAAGCCCAACCCGCTGCACGCCAATGCCTTCCTCCCCGGCTACGAACCCACCTGGAATAACGACTAGCCTTCTCAAACACTCAAAGCGCGCGTGCCGTTCACCAAAGATCTTGGAGGTCGGAACTTGCGCGTGCAGTGTTACTAATTTATCATCGGTAACATGTTACGAATTCTCTCATTGTAACAATCTAGCGAACGGACCGAACGAAAGGGCCCTTGATGAAAGACCAAACGGTATCAAAGCTCTGGCTGCGCTTGGGTATTCTCATCTGCACGATCGCACTTATCTTCGCAGCTGCCGTGCTCACCGGATGCAGCTCGAACGAATCTAGCTCAAGCTCGAATGCGGAAACCCAAACCATCACCGACATGCGCGGCCGCAGTGTAGAGATTCCCGCAGATCTCGAGCGTATCGTTGCCGTTGGTTGTGCGCTGCGCCCCGTGTGCTATTTGCAGGCTGAAAACATGGTGGTCGGCGTCGAGGCTTCCGAACAAGAAGACAATGTGAGCTGCGCGTATCGCCATGTGAATCACGATCTGTTCGTCAGCTTGCCGGTTATCGGCGATGGCGGCTCGAGCGGTGTGACCATCAATGAAGAGGCGCTCATGGAGGCCGCTCCCCAGCTTGTTATCTGCGACAGCCTTTCTGCCGATGAAGCCGACAACTTGCAACAAAAGACCGGCATTCCCTTCGTATGCCTTGACCAGCCTGAAACCGTCTTCGATGACAAGTACTACAACAACCTCGAGCTGCTCGGCAAAGTGCTTGGCAAAGAAGAGCGCGCCGCCGATGTGGTGAACTATATCAAAGAAGTCGATAACGATCTTGAGCAGCGCAGCGCTGCCTCAGAAAACGCCAACAACAACACGGCCTATGCGGCTGGCATCAACTTCCGTGGTGGGCATGGCTTCGACGGCACTGAGGCGAACTTCCAGCCCTTCGTGGCGTGCAATGTCGACAACGTTGCCGATGGCCACGGATCGGATGGTGCCTTCACGATCGATCTCGAAACCGTTTCAGCCGCTCAGCCCGACTATATCTTCATGGAATGCGGCAACCTGCCTCTTATCAAGGAGAACTACGACACCAACCCTGCATACTATCAGGCGCTGAAGGCGGTACAAGACAGCCATACGTATTCGCTCATCTCCTATCGCTTCTATTCGACCAATGTCGAGCTTGCTCTCGCGAATTGCTACCAAGTTGGTGCCATGGTCTACCCCGACAGCTTCGCGGATGTGAACCCCACCGAAAAGCTCGATGAGATCTCTGAGTTCTTCCTTGGCGAAAAGCTCTCGGGCGATCTAGCTGCTGAAGGCTACAAGTTCGAGCAGCTCAACATCGCGGAACTTTAAGCCTCCTTGAACCCTGAAATCAGCGGAGAGGGTGAGGCAACGAGGTGACTCTTTGCCGACCAAATTCGTTAGTACTAGGTAGAGACTGTCGTTGCCATAAGGGGCGGGGAACCTCGTGTCTCGCGCTCGGCGCTGATCGAGCGGCACAAAAGGTGTCGAACGACCGGGTAGTTTGTTTTCTCTGTCGTAGAATAGGCTTGAGGTTTTCTCGATCAAAAGGAAACAAACCGATATGAGTTTTTTCGATAGCTTAGAAGAATTGAAAGAGCGTTGGAGCGGATCTGCGGGCGGCTTTTCCCACGTAGAAGTATGGGACGAAGCCGCGGCAGGATATGCCGAAAAGCCCTTGCCCACCTTTGAAGATGACCCCTTTCTTGCCATGATGCAAGCGGAAGGTGCGCTCACACCCCATGCGCGTGTGCTCGATATCGGCTGCGGTGCGGGACTCTACAGCATAGCGCTTGCTCCCCACGTTGCCGAAGTGGTCGGCTGCGATTTCTCGGGAAAAATGGTCGAAGCAGCGCGCAGTCGAGCTGCCGCAGAAGGTTGCACGAATGCTCAGTTCATCTGCGGAAACTTCGCTGACCTGGCCTTCGATGAACCTTTCGACGTGGTCTTCGCGCATTTCACACCCGCCATCAATAGCGCCACTGAATTCCAGAAGATGATCTCGCTCGCCCGCTCGTGGTGCTTCATGGCATGCCCTACGCGTCGCCGAGACTTCGTGCTCGAAGAAGCGCGCCGTCTTGCAGGTGTGGAGCATGGCGACCCCGATCGCGACCGTAACTTCTTGTATGGTTTTACCTATGCGTGGTTGCTGGGAAAGACCCCTACCGTCATGCACTACGATGATGTTTGGCTTGACCGGCGCACACTCGAAGACGCTCAAGCAATCTACGCGAACCACCTGGTCGCGCCCGATCTTTCTGCAGAACAAAAAGCGATCGTTAAGAACTATCTTGCACAGATCGCTGAAGAGGGCACCATCTACGAACGCATCGAAACCACAATCGCTATGCTCGGGTTCAGGGTTTAGCCCCTACGCAGGCACGGCAACCGGAACGCCATCGACTTCGACGATCTTGAACGGCGTACCGTACGTATGTGTGAGAGCTTCACCCGTAACGACCGAACGATCCCCTACCGCCACCACTTCACCGTTGCGCACGAGCATGAAATGATCGCAGAAGCGCAGTGCAAGATTCACATCATGAAGCACGAGCACTGAAGCGAGCCCTGCCTCATGCGTCACACGCCGCACGACCTCAAGCACCTCAAGCTGGTTCTTCGGATCGAGCGCACTGGTAGGCTCATCCAGGATAAGGATGTGCGGTTCCTGCGCTAAGGCACGCGCGATGAACACCTTTTGGCGTTCGCCACCCGATAATTCGTCGCAAAAACGTTCGCTGAACTGTTCCATTTCAAGATCGACGAGCGCCCGAGAAACTACCTCACGATCGATCGGACGCACAGCCCACGAAATATGAGGCTTACGCCCGAGCAGCACCTCGTCATAGACCGAAAGATGCGGTACCGTTTGCTGCTGCGCAACATAGGCGATGCGTCGAGCCATCTCTTTGCGCGAGAGCGCACTCGCATCCTCCCCATCGATGAGCACTCGCCCTGCCGTTGGCTTGGTGATACCTGCCAGCAGGTCGAGCAGCGTCGACTTGCCCGCTCCGTTGTTACCAAGGATCGCAAGCATCGAGCCCGGGTGAGCATGGAACGACAGCCCGCTGAACACCGAATGCTCCTGATGCGGATACGCATAAGCAAGGTCGATCGCCTCGAGCGGCGGTTTGATGGACGTGGTGGAAGCGTGCGAATGCTCGGGAATCGCACCTGGAGCATGCGCCTCGCTTCCTTGGTCGAACGCAACTTCATCATGCCGAGCGGCCGCATGTTCGTGCGCCACATCACCTCCAGGATGCGTGTGGTAGTGGCTGTGCACGGTGCCATCGGCATGCTCGTGCACGTGCGCGTGCGTTACCGGCATCGAAGACCTGTTATCGGCTCCCAGCATCGAAGTTTCAGCGCCCGGCCGCCGGGCGCCGCATAT
>OGRY01000032.1_pt1 | contig 126738 bp, 93 predicted proteins | sample 1553551 | NCBI WGS metagenome assembly OGRY01 (sample SAMEA2580101, study PRJEB22360) | human gut metagenome | biome: human gut; feature: human-associated habitat; material: faeces | place: Denmark | collected 2008/2010
TCGACGGCAAGGTTTGGCACCTCGATGTCGGCTCATCGCATCCTGGGGCTGAAGTTGGTCCCAAGGGTATGGCTGTTCGCCATTTAAAGCGGTACGCGAGCTGGGTTCAGAACGTCGTGAGACAGTTCGGTCCCTATCCTCCGCGGGCGTAAGAGAATTGAGAAGAGCTGCCCCTAGTACGAGAGGACCGGGGTGGACGAACCTCTGGTGTCGCAGTTGTTGACCAACAGCATAGCTGCTTAGCTACGTTCGGATCGGATAACCGCTGAAAGCATCTAAGTGGGAAGCCGACTTCAAGATGAGTTCTCTTTTTGGTAAGACCCCTTGTAGACTACGAGGTCGATAGGCTGCAGCTGCAAGCGTTGCAAGGCGTTCAGGCGAGCAGTACTAATTGGTCGAGCTCTTTATCTCTTCTATTCTTGATCGTATGCGATCTGTAACACCTGCGCTATACAACCTTCAAGGTAGCCAAAGGATCAGTCATGCAAGCGAATGCCTTGCATGAGCGGAACCATAGAGAGGGGGATCACCCGATCCCATTCCGAACTCGGTAGTTAAGCCCCTCTTCGCCGAAAGTACTGCGGTGTAGTCCGTGGGAGGATAGGGCGTTCTGCTCATGCAGGGCATTTACTGAAAATGCAGCTTTTTGTATGCCTTGCTTTCAATCTTTGCTGCATGCAGCTATTATCGAAGTTCAGTCCTTGACGAGCGATTGATAGAAACATACGGGCGATTGGCGCAGCGGGAGCGCAGCTGCCTTACAAGCAGAAGGTCACAGGTTCAAATCCTGTATCGCCCACCATGAAATCTAGAACCAGACTCTGTCTGGTTTTTCTTTTGTCTAAAGAGTTCAATTTATTTCCGTGTAGAATTGAACATATACAGTGAATCTCAGTCTTATTCTCGTAATTACTGGTACTATGGTACAAAATTGAACTCTAGTTCAATTTTGAGACTAGATAATGACGTACGTATTCCTGGCTGTACCTGCTTGCATTGTTTTGATCATGCGAGTGATTGGAGTCCTTGTACAGGCTGCAGACTTCATGTTCATGCACAAGAGGGGAAAGGTTGTGCCAGGGAAGTACGTGATGAGGAATTTGAGACAGGGTCGAATAAGACTCCAATAAGGAGGAAGAAGTGCAAGAAGGATTCTCAGCTCGCTTGAAAAGTGCGATGGATGCTAAAGGGTTCAAGCAATCAGACCTGATCCGTGAGGCTGCTATTCGTGGTGCTAAGTTGGGAAAGAGCCAGGTTAGTCAGTATGTGAGTGGGAAAACGCTTCCACGAAAAGACGCGCTAGAATTGCTCGCTTCGATATTGGAGGTCGATCAATCAACACTTTCTGGCGAATCGGCTATTCCAAATGCGGAAAGCGATCTTCTTCCTGAAGATCTAGCTAGCCATGAGAACAGAACTAATGTAAGTGAAGCAATGGGTCATGAGGGGAGCGATACCGGAATGGTGCGCGAGTTCAAAAAATCAACCAAGCTGGATAACGTTCTTTATGATGTGCGTGGCCCTGTTCTCGAAGAGGCCGAACGCATGGAGACCATGGGCGCTTCCATCTTGAAGCTCAATATTGGCAATCCTGCTCCTTTTGGATTCCGCACGCCCGATGAGGTCGTATTCGATATGAGTAGGCAACTTGTGGATAGCGAGGGCTATTCTGCGGCGAAAGGTCTCTTCTCGGCACGAAAAGCGATCATGCAATATGCGCAGATCAAGCATATTCCTAATGTGACCATCGATGACATCTATACTGGCAACGGCGTGAGCGAGTTGATCAATCTGAGCATGCTTGCGCTGCTTGATGCGGGGGACGAAGTGCTTCTTCCTTCACCAGATTATCCGCTATGGACCGCTTGCGTAACGCTTGCAGGCGGAACCCCGGTGCATTATATCTGCGATGAACAGGCTGAGTGGTATCCCGATATCGACGATATCAAGAAGAAGGTGTCTCCGCATACGAAGGCGATCGTTATTATCAATCCTAATAATCCAACAGGCGCACTCTATCCACGTGAAGTGCTTGAGGAGATCGTTGAGATCGCGCGTCAGAATAATCTCATCATCTTCTCGGACGAGATCTACGACCGCTTGGTCATGGATGGGCTCGAGCATATCTCGATCGCTTCAATGGCTCCCGATCTCTTCTGTGTGACCTTCAGCGGTTTATCGAAATCTCATATGATCGCAGGATATCGTATTGGATGGATGGTGCTTTCGGGCAATAAGAAGCTTGCGCATGATTATATTCTAGGATTGAACATGCTCAGCAATATGCGCATGTGTTCGAACGTGCCGGCACAGTCGATCGTGCAGACCGCATTAGGTGGCCATCAATCGGTCAATGACTACATTCGTCCAGGTGGGCGCGTGTATGAGCAGCGTGACTTCATCTATGAGGCACTCAATAGTATTCCGGGTGTGAGCGCGGTAAAGCCAAAAGCGGGATTCTATATATTCCCGAAGCTCGATACGAAGCGTTTCAATATTACGAATGATGAGCAGTTCGCGTTCGATCTTCTGCATGAGAAGAAGATCTTGCTCTCTCATGGTGGCGCATTCAATTGGCATACGCCTGATCATTTCCGCGTGGTGTTCCTGCCGCGCATCGAAGTCCTCAGTGACGCAACGAGTAAGTTGGCTGACTTTTTGTCGACGTATCACCAAAAATAGCCGCGCATTTAAGATGCGCAGTCACCTCAATAATGGGACTCGTGGTTGATTGAGCATGTGAGCTTTTGAAGAGTGAAATCAACCGAGACGTTATGGGGCGGCTTGGAGGGTGCTATTTTGACGACTACTGTCAGTCAGACTGAGACTAAGGATTGGTTAGTCTTCTATCAAGCGAAAGAAGATCGTGCGTACATTCGAGCCATCTCCAGCATTTCCTGTGCGCTTTTCGAAGAGCTTAAGCGACTCAACGAAAGGAACGAATTTCTTGAAGCCGAAATTACGGGTATCGAAATCGTTGAAACGTCGTGACACGAGGCTCGCAAGGTAAGATGCAGGGATCCAGCCTTCATCGTCGCTATATTCTTCAATAATGTTGATGAGCGCGTCGGTCACATCGATGATGTCGGTCCCGTCGCTATAGACCGCTGGTTCTTCTGCTTGCGGTTCTACGGGTAGAGCAGTCTCATTCGTGCTGTTCTTTCCTGAAGAGCTTGAGGCGTCGAGACGCTCAGAGCGCACTGGTTTGCGACGTTCGGATGGTTCGGTAGCGCTTGCTTGATCTTGCTTGGTACGTTCTGGCATGGCGTTCGTGCGCTTGCGTGTGCGAGGATTCGACTTGCTCGTCTCGCGCTTGTGGCTCTCTTCGAGGACATCAAGGTATACGAATTTATTGCAGGCCGAAATGAAGGCGCGCGGTGTCTTCTGTTCGCCCATACCAAGAACGAAGATATCGGATTCACGCAATCGCGTGGCAAGTCGCGTGAAATCGCTATCGGAAGAAACGATGCAGAAAGCATCAAGATCGTTTTGATAGAGCAGGTCCATAGCATCGATGATGAGTGCCGAGTCGGATGAGTTCTTGCCAGTGGTATTGCTGAACTGCTGGATCGGCTGGATAGCGTGATCGAGCAGTTCTTTCTTCCAGGGCCCTAGTTGGGTTGACATCCAGTTGCCATAGATTCGTTTATAGATAACATTTCCAAGGCTCGATGCTTCTTGAAGGATGGTGTGAGCGTACTTATGCGAGATATTCTCAGCATCGATCAGTACGGCGATTTTCATATCTTTTTTCATAGGCACCTTTGTTTCAAAGCGCATCGAAGGTGTATCCAATGCGCGGGGTTCTTAGATCGCATTCAATGATAAACCAGAGGCGTCCTGCAAAGCTGGCATTAGTAAATGAACATAGCATCACCGAAAGATAGCAGGCGATACTTGCGTTTGATGGCGTGTCGATAAGCTTTCATGATGTTATCGCGCGATGAGAAGGCAGAAACAAGCATCATGAGCGTTGAGCGCGGAACGTGGAAATTCGTGATGAGCGCATCGACCACGTTGAAGGTGTATCCAGGGAAAATGAACAGGTTGGTGGTTTGACGCTCGCGCGCGACCAGCTCGTTTGCTTCAGTATCCCAGGCGCTTTCAAGACTACGAACACTCGTGGTGCCAACTGCGATCACACGCCCGCCGTTTTCTTTCGTGCGCTTGATCGCGTCGACCGTCTTTTGCGGCACGCTGTAGTATTCGGTATGCATATGATGCGCATGGGGGTCTTCGGTTTCCACCACACGGAAGGTGTCGAGTCCTACTTCAAGGTGTACTGTTTCAAAGCCCACGCCCTTCTCTTTGAGCCGCTTGATGAGTTCAGGGGTGAAATGGAGTCCCGCCGTGGGAGCAGCGGCGCTCTTCTCTTCGCGCGAGAATACGGTTTGATAGAGCTCTTCATCCCCTTGATAATTCTTGATGTAAGGCGGTAGCGGCGTATGACCGATCTGGTGAAGCGCTTCGTCGAGTGAATCAAGAGGGGTGGTGAGGCGGACGAGGCGTTCACCCTTTTGCGCATCTTCGATCCAATCGAGGACTTCGGCTTGCATGACGATCGGGCTATCGAAAGTAGAGGGGGAATTGTCGCTGGAAGCGGAAGAGGGATCGTTCTGTTCGCAGGTGAAATCGATGATCGCGCCAGGCTTAAGGCGGCGGCCAGGTTTGACAAGAGCTTCCCAGACTGCGCTCGTACTCGTCTTCTCTTCGATATCGAAGCGTTCACGAAGTAAGAGCACTTCAGCAGCACCACCTGTTTCGTGCTTGTTCCCGAGCAAACGTGCGGGGATCACGCGTGTTTCGTTTGCGACGAGCAGATCGCCTGGTTTCAAGTAGTCGTAGATATCGCGGAAAATACGATCTTGCAAGCTGCCATTCTCGCGTTTCATCACGAGCATCTTGCAACCGTCGCGCGTGGGGTGAGGGGTTTGAGCGATGAGCTCTTGAGGAAGATCGTAATCGAAATCTGAGGTGGTGAGGGAGCGAAGTTTATTCAATCTTTCTTCAGCCTTCTTTTGTTTGCGCAGCGCAGCTCGTTCGGCGCGTTCTTCAGCCGCTTCGATGTTGGACCAATGGCAGCCACAGAAATTCTGTCGGTACATGTCCAGGTCGCGACTCTTCTGCGTTGCAGCAGGATAGTAGGGACGGTAATCCGCGAAGAGCACGGCAAGTTTTGGATAGGGGGCAGCTGCTTCATTGAGCATCTCTTCGATGAGCTGCGTATATTGATAAGGACTTACAGAAAGCGTGGTGCCGATGGCATCGTAGCCACCTTCATCTGCCATTTGAGCAAGTTCATCGAAACGAAAGCGATAGCATGTTTGGCAGCGAAGCGCACGATCGTCTTCTTCGCACCAATGTTGAGCGATGACTGTATTCCACTGTTTGGGATCATAAACGCCTTCAACGACTTCGATACCTTCATTATCTGCCCAGGCCAAAAGGGTATCGAGACGCTTCTTGTATTCGCGTGAATCATCGATATTCGAGTTGAGGTAGGCGATGGTGATATCGTGCCCTTGCTCGAGAAGAAGGCGCGCTGGCTCGATCGAGCAAGGTCCGCAGCATGCATGAAGCAATACTTTCATGGGATATTTCTCTCCTTTGAGTCATGCTTATACTAACATTGAATGAAATGAAAAGACGCGTTCTGCCTTGAGGAGAGCGGCGAAGGTGTAGCGGTGTTTCGGCAAGGATCGGCTTGCTTGCGCATCGTGAAGAATACAACTCAGCTGCTGTGCTGCTCATGCAGAAAAGGAGTCGTGATGACAACGCAAGAACCGAGACGCTACAAGACAGTCTTCTTCGATTTGGATGGAACCCTTCTACCGATCGATATGGACACGTTTCTCAGAGAATACTTTTCCAGGCTGAAGGCATTTGCTGATGAGCGCGGCTATGAAGGAGAGAAGATCCTCTTTGCGGTGAATAAAGGCGTAGCGGCTATGCTCGAAGAGGATGCGCGTGCGAACGATCTTTGTTTCTGGGAGACTTTCGAAGAGTTGAGCGGGTTTGCGCGTGCGGAGTTCGAGCCGCTGCTCATGGAGTTCTATGAGAACGATTTCGATGAGATCGGCGAATCGGTTACGCCGAATCCAGCAGCAGCGCGCATCGTTGCAACACTCAAGAAAAAAGGCTACCAGCTCTTTCTTACCACCATGCCGCTCTTTCCGGCTATAGCGGTTGAGGCACGCCTTCGTTGGGCGGGCATCGATGATATCAGCGTGTTCGATCGCATCACCACCTACGATAATTCCCACGCGGCAAAGCCTCAGCTTGCTTACTACGAAGAGAACATCGCGCTTGCGGAGGGAGAGTCGAATGAGATCTTGATGGTGGGAAACAACACTCGTGAAGATCTTGCGTGTTGTGAACTTGGAGCGGATGGATATCTGGTGACCGATTGGCTGCTCGATCCGATCGATTTCGACTACCGTGCGATGAAGCATGGTTCGCTCGAAGACTTACTTGATTTTGTTACTGCCTTGCCGGAGTGTGCATAATGGCGCTTTTCGATTACACACTTGAAGCAACGAGCGGTCATGCGCGCGCGGGTAGCTTTGAAACGGCTCATGGCATCGTTAGAACACCGTTGTTCATGCCCGTTGGAACCAGCGCAACGGTAAAGGGCATTCGCCCTGAAACACTTAGCGAGATCGGTGCGCAGGTCATCCTTGCGAACACGTATCATCTCTCGCTTCGTCCTGGCGCGGATCTTGTCGAAGAGGCGGGCGGGCTTCATTCGTTCATGAATTATTCTGGTCCCATCCTCACTGATAGCGGTGGATTCCAGGTCTTTTCGCTCGCCGATACGCTGAAGCTCGATGAAGATGGTCTCACGTTCAAATCGATCTACGATGGATCGAAGATCCGCTGGACCCCTGAATCGAACATGGAGATTCAGCAAAAGTTGGGTGCGGACATCGTCATGCAGCTCGACCAATGCACGCCTTATCCTGCCGAATACGACTTCGTCGATCGTGCCGTTGAGCTTTCAGCCAATTGGGCGCGTCGCTGTTTGGCCGCCCATACGCGCAGAGACCAGACGCTTTTCGGTATCGTGCAAGGTGGTATGGAGCTCGACCTGCGCATGAAGTCGATCGAACTGCTTGCCTCGATCAATGATGAATCTATTGCGAATGGCCATAAGGGTTTCGGCGGATTTGGCATCGGTGGATATTCAGTTGGCGAAGAACACGATGTCATGTTCGAGACGCTGGGTGCGGTTGCGCAGAGCCTTCCCGAAAACAAGCCGCGCTATCTGATGGGAGTGGGTAATCCTACTACGCTCGTCAAGGCAGTGGGCGTAGGTGTTGATATGTTCGATTGCGTATTGCCAACGCGTACCGCCCGTATGGGTACTGCCTTTTCTTCCTCTGGTCGCATGAATATGCGCAATGCGAAGTATACGCACGATTTTGGACCACTCGATACTCAGTGCTCGTGTCCCACCTGCAAGAATCATAGTCGAGCGTATATTCGCCACTTGGTAAAACAGAACGAGATGCTTGGCGCGATCCTGCTTTCGATACACAATCTTTACTTCTTGATCCAGCTGATGAATCGCGCTCGCCAAGCAGTTATTGCCGATTGTTATGATGAGTTTTTGAATGATTGGATGAATTCGCCCGCAGCACAAGACTATTAGGCGGTTCGCCGTGAAAAAGCGCATCATCTTTGGTAATCTTAAGAGTTGGAAACAAGAAGGGTATATCAAGGTCGTTCGATAACGTACCTGAGCATCATCTTCGCTGATGATGCCCTAAAGCGTATCGCAGACAAGGATAGGTAATGACGCAAGGCGATAGCAAACGAGATTCATCGAACAAAGAGCTCGAGAAGAAGCGCAAACAGGCCGCGAAAGCGGCTGCGCGTTCGCGCAAAGAGCGAGAAAAGAAAGCCAAGAAAAAAGAAAAAGCCGACTCAATGCGCGAGAAGAGCCGCTCTGCAGCCATTCAGGCAACGCTTGGCAACAACAAGAAGAGCAAGCGTCGCCAGTCCAACACCACGCGAAGAAATATCTGGCTGCTCATCTTGACCACGGTGCTGATCATTGCTTCGGTGGTCATGTTCACTCCGCCCTCAGAGAAGATCAACCAGGGTCTTGATATCCGTGGTGGACTTTCGGTGGTCTTGAGCGCCCAGAGCACTGACGGGGAAGAAGTCACCCCTGAAGAGATGGAATCGTCCCGACAGGTCATCGAGTCGCGTGTTAATGCGCTCGGTGCTTCAGAGGCTACGGTTCAAGTTCAAGGAAATAATCAGATCCTTGTTCAGATTCCAGGTCTTTCTGATACGGAGCGCGCCCTCGCGACTATCGGTAAGACAGGTAAGCTGGAGTTCGCCCGTGCTGATTCATTTACGAATGAAGCAGATCGGCAGGCTATCGCGCAGGATAATTACGTTGCGCATGAGGCATATCGTGATGCTTTCGGTAATACCTTCATCGGGCAGAACACGCAGTATCGCCCAGTAGAACCTGGTACCTATACGCCGCTTATCACGGGTGAGAACATTGAACGCGTTACGGTTGGTAAAGCATCCGAAACGGGTACCGATTACGCTGTCAATATCAAGCTTGATGCTGAAGGTACGGAGAAGTTCGCTGAAGCTACGCGCGAACTTGCACCTGATAAGGGCAAGATCGTCATCGTGCTCGATAACGAGATCCAATCTGCACCTGCAGTTCAAGCAGAGATTCCAACGGGCGATGTGCAGATTACGGGTGGTTATTCCCTTGAAGATGCTCAAGCACTTGCAACCGTGCTCGAGAGCGGCTCGTTGCCCGTGAGCTTCCATTATGAGCAGAGCCAGGTGGTTGGTCCTACGCTCGGTCAAGATGCACTCATGAGCGGTTTGCTCGTTGCCATCATCGGCCTTCTGGTGGTTATGGTCTATCTGCTGTTCTTCTATAAGGGATTAGGTATTCTGACCGCGGCCGCTATCACTATCTTTGCAGTTCTCTATCTAGGTTTACTCGCAACGCTTTCAGCATTCGGATTCTTCTCGCTCTCGCTTGCTGGTGTTGCTGGTATCGTTCTTACGATCGGTCTTGCAGCAGACTCGTCCATTCTTACCCTTGAGCGCTTCCGTGAGGAAATACGTATGGGTCGCAGCGTTCGTGCTGCCTCGATCACGGGCGTGAAGCATGCGATCCAGACCTCGATCGACGCGGACTTGGTCACGCTTGTTTCGGCGTTGACGCTGTTCTTTCTTGCATCCGCTTCGGTCAAAGGCTTTGGTCTTACGCTATCACTGGGTATCTTCTGCGATATTCTCGTGTTGCTCATCTTCAAGGCACCCATGATTCGTTTGCTCGCTCCGCGTGTGATCGCGCGTCATCCAAAGTTTTGGGATGTTCAGGATGCAGAAATTGCCTCCGAAGCTTACCAGGAGCTTGCTGACGCTGAAGGCGTGAGTGTTGAAGAGGCTGAAACAGGCGAGGCGATGGATCGCAGTATCGCCCTTACGTATGCGAAACGCGCAGGAGAGGTTGCCGTTAAGGCGCGCGAAAAGGTCGAAGCGCTCAAAGGGCGATTCATCAAGCATGATATTGGCTTCATGGGAGTTCGTAAGATCTTGCTGTCTGTTTCGGCGGTGCTGATCGTTCTTTCGCTGGCGCTTATTGGCATTCGTGGTATCAATTTCGGCATCGAATTTGTTGGTGGTACGTCGATCAACTTCCATGGAACTGGCGAAGTGACCATCGACCAAATGCGTGATGCGTTCGCTACTGCAGGTGAACCAGAAGCGGTGGTTCAGACAACTAACACCGATGGCCAAGACGGTTTCCTTGTTCGCACCACCACTACTTCAGCTGAAGATGCGGCTGAAACAGCGAACGATGTTGCACAACAGTTAAGCATTCCTACCGATAGTTTCGAGGTAACTACGATCGGTCCTGACTGGGGCGCGGGAGTTATCCAATCATCGCTCATTGCGTTCTTCGTTTCGCTATTGCTGATCATCCTCTATATCGCGATCAGATTCGAGTACAAGATGGGATTGATGGCGGTCGTTGCGCTACTTCACGACCTTGTTATCGTGATCGGAGCTTATGCGCTCTTCGGACGTGAATTCACGCCGAATGCGGTAGCTGCATTGCTCACGATCTTGGGCTATTCGCTCTACGACACCGTTGTTGTGTTCCATCGTATCGTCGACAACATGAAAGAGTCGCGTGTTCGCTGTACGTTCATGACGATGGCGAATCACTCGATTAATCAGGTGCTTATCCGTACGATCAATACCACGCTCACTTCGCTCATTCCTGTTCTCGCGATGCTCTTCTTCGGCGGAGAAACGCTCAAAGACTTCGCGTTCGCGATGGCAGTCGGTTTGATCGCTGGCTCTTATTCGTCGATCGCGGTCGCAACACCGCTTTATGCGATGTGGAAGTCGCGCGAGCCTAAGTACAAGAAGCTGATCAAGCGTTTCGGCGATTCGATCGGTCAGTTCTCCTATACATCGGGTCTTGCGGTCGCAACGAGTGCTGCGGGTGCCGATGGTGCTGAGGTGGCTGTGGATAGTGCTGATCTTGAGAATGATGTTCAATCAACGCAGACTGCGAAGAAGCAAGCCAAACCTGCAGCAAAGCAAGAGAGCAAACCTATTCGCTACAAGAGAAAGAAAAAAGAATGAGACAAGCATCTGATCCTGATTTCGCTCCTCCCGTAGAGGAAGGGATGATCTACGCCTTTCAGGACGAGAAGGGCGAAACGGTGAACCTTGAGTTTTTGGGCTTGGTTCTTCATAATGATCGCCGTTACGGCTTCTTCGTGCCAGACGCTGAACACGATGAAGCGCCAGGCGAGGTAATGATTCTAGAGGTTACCGCGCTCGACGAAGATGATCAGCCAGAAGCCTTCGAACTACTGGTCGATGAAGCGATCGCTGCTGAGGTCTACGAGAAGTTCAAGCGCATCACTGCAGGGATATATGACTTTTCCGAATAAGTTTATTTTCTCTTAGTAATAATTGAACCACGAATTCACATTGAATAAGCTCTCTCACGAGGGCTTGTTCATTTTTGGCCCTTTTCGCTTCCGTTTACTCTTTTCCTTTTTCTTCGTAACCTGTTCGTAGCATTTGCTGTTCTACAATGCAAAAGCGCTTTAGTTAGGAAAAGTATTTGAACTCTCCTATAGGTTCAATTTCTGTCTAGGCGTGCAATTTCGTTTCATCATAGGTGAGCGACCGGAAGAACCGGTATGTGTATTCGTGTGAGAAAAGGATGGATATGGAAGATTTCTTCTATCAGTTTTTCGTCGGGCCCTTCGTTGAATTAGGTTCTGGGTTCGCGAGCGCAGGTACGGGAGACGCGACCTGGATCGAAGATATCGTTGCTACGGTAGATGGCTTCGTTTGGGGTCCGATCATGATCTTGCTTCTGCTCGGAACTCATATCTTCATGACATTTCGTACGGGTTTCATCCAGCGCAAGATTCCTCAGGGTATCAAGCTTTCGGTTACGAAGGATAGTGGTTCTGGTGATGTGAGTCCCTTTGCGGCACTCACCACGTCGCTTGCCGCAACGATCGGCACTGGTAACATCATCGGCGTGGGCACCGCACTCATCGCAGGTGGTCCGGGTGCGATCTTCTGGATGTGGATCACGGGTGTGTTCGGTATCGCAACGAAGTATTCGGAAACGCTCATTGCGGTGAAGTATCGTGTTAAGGACCATAACGGAAACATGCTCGGTGGCGCGATGTATGCGCTGCAGCGTGGTTTCAAGCGTAAGAAGCTCGGTAAGGTGTTGGGTGTCCTGTTCGCAGCTTTCGCTGCCATTGCTTCTTTTGGTATTGGCGCTGCAGTTCAAGCAAACTCCCTTTCAGGTGCGATCGTTTCCGTGAGCGGATCGGCAGGCATCGCAGAAGCGAGCATCGATGTATTCGGTCTCTTCATGACCTCGCCATTGCAGATTATCGTTGGAGTCATTCTTGTTATTCTGATCGCAGTGGTTATCGTGGGCGGCATCAAAGTTATCTCACGTGTTTGCGAGAAGCTCATTCCAGCGATGACCATTTTCTACGTGCTTGCTTGTTTAGTGCTCATCATCATCAACGGTCAGTATTTCCTTGACGCTATCAGCTTGATCGTAGTTTGCGCCTTTACGCCACAAGCGGCCTTTGGTGGCGCTGTTGGCACTTCGATCATGATCGCGTTGCAACTTGGTTGTGCGCGTGGTCTGTTCTCTAACGAATCTGGTTTGGGTTCTTCCCCGCTCGTTGCTTCTTCGGCTATTACGCGCAATCCTGCGCGCCAGGCGCTCGTTTCCATGACAGGTACCTTCTGGGATACCGTTGTAGTTTGTGCGCTTACGGGCATCGCACTCGTTTCATCTATTCTGGCAAGCCCCGAGATCGCTGCGGCATTCAATGACGGTAACTTCCTCGGTGCTACCGCAACATTGGTGACCGCTTGCTTTGCTCAGATTCCAGTAGTAGGACCGATGGTTCTCTGCATTGGTTTGGTGCTCTTTGCATATTCAACGATGGTGGGTTGGTCGTATTATGGCAACCGTTGTATCACTTACCTGTTCGGTAAGCATGCGATCCGTCCGTATCAGATCGTCTTTTTGGTGATCTGCTTCTTGGGTGCGATCGGCCTGCAAGGTTTCGTGTGGGACATCTCTGACATCACGAATGCTCTCATGGCAGTGCCGAACCTTATTGCGGTACTCGGTCTGTCCGCACTCATCGCGCGTGAAACGAAACACTACGTTTGGGGCAATCGTCTTGACGAAGAAGACACGACTCCGATTCCGATAGAGGAATCGAAATAAGAGTTTGCGTCTAGCAACTGTTTTAGAAATGCGCTTCGGAGAACAACTCTGAAGCGCATTTTGTTTTAGTGCGAGGGATCGGTGATGTCGATATAGCGCTCGATTCCCTTGATACCCGCGACAAGCGTTTCGTTCACGGGCGTTTCGATCTCGTGACGTTTTCCGTAGGTCACAATGGCACCGTTGATCACATCGATCTCGGTTCGACGATGTTTTTCGAGACTTTGTAGGATAGAAGGTTTGAAATCGAAGGGAAGGTTTTCGCGGGCAAGTTCTAAGACCTCTTGCGGGTCGTGACGCGAAAGTATGATGCCTTCAGCGATGGCAACGCGCATGCCTTCCTGTACCGCAGCTATTGCGGTGGCGTAAAGTTCTGGGTGCTGATAAAGCTCACCATAAGGGAGACGCGAGATGCCACACACGGCTCCCGTTGCGACATTGATGAGCAGCTTATCCCAGATGATGTTCTTTATACGCGGCGAAGCTGTGCATTCCATGCCTGCATCGTTGAAGACCTGAGCTATCTTCTCGATGCGCGGGGTAACGGGACCGCTGTATTCGCCGATGAATGTTTGCTTGCCATCGGTGGTTGATTGAACCTTGCCAGGTGCGAGCATCATGCCGCCGATATAGGTCTTACCTGCGATCACTTGTTTAGGATCCAGTAGCTTGCCAAGAAGGTCTTCGTTGCCTAATCCATTTTGGAGCGTAAGCACCACTGATTCGGGACCAATGATGTTGCGGTTAGCTTCAATGCATTCTTTGGTGTCGAACGCCTTACAGAGAACGATCACGAGCTCTGCTGGTTCGAGACCTTCCGCGCTGGTGAAGGCCTTCACATTCGCTTGCTTCTCGCCTTCAGGAGTGACTAACGTGAGGCCCGACGCGTTGATCGCCTCGACATGCGCCGCGCGGCTGATCAGGGTAACGTCGTTCCCTGCAAGAGCGAGCGTTCCTCCAATGGCGCTTCCAAGAGATCCTGCCCCTAAGACTGCGATGTTCATACCTGCCCCTTTTCCTCGCTGATCGCTTTTGAACACGGTTGCAAACGCGAAACAAGGTTTGCTTGCGCGCTATACATTCAAGCGGATTCTTGATGATCGATCGCGTGCGTGAACGCGTTCTAGGTTCGTTACAAATTGTAACCAGTTTTGTGTTAGATTCGACCAAAGAGGCGGAAAAGTATAAAAGTGCAATAAAGCAATATGATCGAAGGGGGATGCGATGAAGGGAAGCTCTTTTACGATTCTCGAGACGGGGAAGATGGATATTCCGCGTTTCGATCTGACTGATAAGGTTGCGATCATCACAGGAGTTGCGAGCGATATCGGTATCGGACGCGGTATCGCGCGAACGTATGCAGCCTATGGTGCGAAGCTGGTCATCGCTGATATGGATGCTGAAGGCATAGAAGCGCGCGCAGAAGAGATAGCCGCCGAATTTGATGCGGAGGTCATTCCCGTGCGTTGTGACATTCGTAACGAAGAGGATCGTAAGACGCTCGTGGATACGTGCATGGAGGCGTTCGGGCGCATCGATATCCTGGTCAATAATGCAGGTGTGGTGCTGAGCAACGACCAACTTGCTCAGGATGTGACCGAAGAGGAATGGGATCGCGTGGTGGACACCGACTACAAAGCGGTCTTCTTCCTGACTCAACGCGTTGCCGAGATCATGATCAAGCAAGAGCGTGGTAATATCATCAATATCGCTTCAGTGGTGGCGCGTGTTGCTTCGACGCGCATGTTGCCCTATGCATCCGCGAAAGCGGCGGTAGTGCAGATGACACGTTGCATGGCGTTCGAGTGGGCACGCTTCAACATCCGCGCGAACTGCATCTGCCCGGGATATATCGAAACGAACATGACGCAAACGACGCTCAATAAGCCAGCAGCTTATGAAGCCATCACGCGTCCGATTCCACACAATCGCAAGGTGGGCGATCCGCTCGACATAGCGGCAGCAGCATTGTTCTTGGGGTGTGATTGTTCGGATATGGTCAACGGAACGCCGCTCTATGTAGATGGTGCCCGCTCTATTTGGTAAGGAAGATGACGAACGACCGGGTAGCTTGTCATTTTTTGAGAAAAACCCACAAGTAAAACACAATTTAAGAAAATTTTTCTTGACTCGGCGTATTGCGCGTCATATCTTAGATAATTGCGTGTTTTTGCAAATACTAAGTTACGTCGAAGGAGGAAATGACTCGTGGGTAAAGCCGAAAATTTCGATTCCACCAGGCATTATCGACCCCGCAGAAGCTTTGCAAAGATTCCTGACGTCATGGACGTCCCTAATCTTATCGCCATCCAGACGGAGAGTTTCAAACAATTCGTCGACCAAGGCCTTGCAACTGCTTTTGCAGACATCTCACCGATTGAATCCAACAACAAAGATATGTGCGTTGAATTCGGTCGCCATGAATTTGGAGAGCCGAAGTATAGCGTAGACGAGTGCAAGGCTCGTGACGTTTCCTATCAGGCTCCGCTCTTCGCCGAGATTCGTTTCATCAATCGCGAAACGGGCGAGATCAAGGAACAAGACGTGTTCATGGGCGATTTCCCGCTCATGACCCCGCGCGGAACCTTCATCATCAACGGTACCGAGCGCGTTGTCGTTTCCCAGTTGGTTCGTAGCCCTGGTGTGTATTTCTCCTCCGAGCGCGATAAAACCTCCGACAAGACCATCTACAACGCTAAGATCATTCCTTCGCGTGGCGCGTGGCTCGAGTTCGAGACGGACAAGCGCGATGTGCTTTCCGTTCGTATCGACCGCAAACGTAAGCAGCCAGCAACGCTTCTGCTTCGTGCGCTCGGCATCGCGGAGACGCGTGAAGAGATCATCGAGCTGCTCGGTGATTCCGAGATGGTCATTCGCACACTCGATCGCGACCCTGCTACCACTAAAGAAGAATCGCTCATCGAGCTCTATCGTCGTTTCCGTCCGGGCGAGCCGCCCACGATCGATTCTGCACGTACGCTGCTCGATGGTTTGTTCTTCAACCCGCAGCGCTATGGCCTTGCAAAGGTCGGTCGTTACAAGATCAACAAGAAGCTTGGCTTCGATCCTGAAAACGATAATCCTACGCTTACGCAGGAAGACATCATCGAGACGATGCGCTATATCGTTGCGCTTCATGATGGCGAAGAGGGCTACCACACCGATGACATCGACCACTTCGGTAATCGCCGCATCCGCACGGTGGGCGAGTTGATCCAGAACCAGTTCCGTATCGGTCTTTCTCGTATGGAGCGTGTCGTGCGCGAGCGCATGAGCATGCAAGAGCCCGACGATATCACCCCGCAGAGCTTGGTGAACATTCGTCCGATCGTTGCTGCGATCAAGGAATTCTTCGGTTCTTCGCAGCTCTCGCAGTTCATGGATCAGACGAACCCCGCGGCAGGCATCACGCACAAGCGCCGTCTTTCCGCGCTTGGTCCTGGCGGCCTTTCACGTGAGCGCGCAGGCTTTGAGGTCCGCGACGTTCACACCTCTCACTATGGACGTATGTGCCCGATCGAGACTCCTGAAGGTCCGAACATCGGCTTGATCGGCTCACTTGCAACGTATGCACGCATCAACCCCTATGGCTTCATCGAAACTCCGTATCGTCGCGTGGTCGACGGCAAGGTAACCGACGATATCGATTACCTTACGGCAGACGAAGAAGAGAACTACACGATTGCTCAGGCAAACGAACTGTTCAATTTGGAAACCCGCGAATTCGGTTATACCGATGAAGACGGCGTCTTCCATAAGTCAGCGCGTGTGCTCTGCCGTACGCGTGACGCGAATGGCGTTTTTGGCGAGCCAGACGAAGTCGATCCGATGAACGTTCAGTACATGGACGTTTCGCCTCGTCAGATGACCTCGGTCGCTACCTCGCTCATTCCGTTCCTCGAGCACGACGACGCTAACCGCGCGCTCATGGGTTCGAACATGCAGCGCCAGGCAGTGCCGCTGTTGCGTCCGAACGCTCCTCTCGTTGGTACCGGCATCGAGCATCGCATCGCAGTCGATTCGGGCGAGATCCTCGTTACGCAGAATGCGGGCGTTGTCGACTACGTTGATGGTCAGACCATCATCGTCGAGCGCGAAGATGGCGAATACGATGAATACCTCGTGCCTAAGTTCCAGCGCTCCAACCAGAGTGGCTGCATGAATCACAAGCCCATCGTGAAGAAGGGCGATCGCGTTGAAGTCGGCGACGTTTTGGCTGATGGTCCCTCTTGCGACGGCGCAGAGCTTTCGCTCGGCCAGAACCTCATGGTTGCTTACATGCCATGGGAAGGCTTCAACTACGAGGACGCTATCATCATCTCCGAGCGCGTGGTTGCAGAAGACCTGCTCACCTCTATCCATATTTCCGAATACGAGATCGACGCACGCGATACCAAGCTCGGTCCTGAGGAGATCACCCGCGAGATCCCGAACATCTCCGAAGACATGATCTCCGACCTCGATGCGGATGGCATCATCCGTATCGGTGCTGAAGTGAACCCGGGCGACGTGCTCGTCGGTAAAGTTACCCCGAAGGGCGAAACCGAGCTCACGGCTGAAGAGCGCCTCCTGCGTGCGATCTTCGGTGAGAAGGCGCGTGAAGTGCGCGATACCTCGCTCAAGGTTCCTCATGGTGCAGGTGGTCGCGTGATCAACGTGGTCCGTTCTTCACGTCTCGATGGCGACGAACTGGCACCGGGCGTAAACGAACTCGTGCGCGTGTTCGTTGCTCAGAAGCGTAAGATCCAGCAGGGCGACAAGCTTTCTGGTCGTCATGGTAACAAGGGTGTTATCTCTCGTATCCTGCCGGTCGAGGACATGCCGTATCTTGCAGATGGTACTCCGATAGACGTTATCCTGAACCCGCTGGGCGTTCCTTCTCGTATGAACGTTGGCCAGCTGCTCGAATGCCACCTTGGCTGGGCAGCGAAGTGGGGCTGGTCGGACGCAGAGGAGACCGATGAGGTTGTAGCTGGTCCGATGCATGTCGCAACGCCGGTATTCGACGGTGCTACTGAGAAAGAGATCTCGGACGTTATCGAGAAGGCGAACCGCAACCTCGTGAACATGCACAAGGAAAAGTACGGCGATCTTGCTCGTCTCGAGTTCGTGCCGCAGCTTTCCCGCACCGGTAAGACGTGGCTCTACGATGGCCGCACGGGCGAGAAGTTCCGCGAGCCCATCACGGTCGGTCAGAGCTACATCTTGAAGTTGGGCCACTTGGTCGACGACAAGATCCACGCTCGTTCGACTGGTCCTTACAGTCTTATTACGCAGCAGCCGCTCGGTGGTAAAGCCCAGTTTGGCGGCCAGCGCTTCGGCGAGATGGAAGTTTGGGCGCTCTATTCGTATGGCGCATCCAACGTCTTGCAGGAGATCCTCACGATCAAATCCGACGATACCTCCGGTCGTGTCAAGTCCTACGAGGCAATCGTTAAGGGCGAGAGCATTCCTGCTCCTGAAGTGCCTGAATCGTTCAAGGTCCTTATCAAGGAAATGCGTTCGCTGTGCTTGAACGTAGAGCTTGAAGGCAGTGCTCATTCTCACTCCGACCTTACAGCATCTGCTGAGGCTGAAGAGATGGAAGAGGAGCTGCTCGGTGCGCCGCTCGAGCCTTCATCATCTTCCGAAGGCGAAGAACTGCTCGGTGCTATCACGCAGGAGATCGACGAACTGCTCGGCGGCACCAGCGAGGAAGTGGCACAAGAACAGCCAAGCGACTTGATCGGTGAGGGAGAGGAGAACTAAATGACTGAATACGACGTTAATAATTTCGACGCGATCCGAATCTCTCTTGCAAGCGCTGAGGATGTGCGCGGTTGGTCGCGTGGCGAGGTCAAGAAGCCTGAAACCATCAACTACCGTACGCTCAAGCCCGAAAAAGACGGCCTGTTCTGCGAGAAGATCTTCGGCCCGACCAAAGACTGGGAATGCGCGTGCGGTAAGTACAAACGTATTCGTTTTAAGGGCATCGTCTGCGAACGTTGCGGTGTTGAAGTAACGCGTTCTAAGGTTCGTCGTGAGCGCATGGGTCACATCGAGCTTGCTGCCCCGGTGTCTCACATCTGGTATTTCAAGGGTTCGCCCTCGCGTTTGGGCTATCTGCTCGACATCGCTCCTAAAGAGCTTGAGAAGGTGCTCTATTTCGCAAGCTCCATCATCACTTCGGTTGATAAGGAAGCGCGCGAGGAAGACGTTGAAGAACTGCGCGACGAACTTTCTGCTGACCTTGAAGAGCTCGATGCTGAGCGCGATCGCCTGATCGCGGCAACGCGTCGTCTTTCGGTGGACTACGTGCCTGAGGAAGACGAATTCGTCGATGACATCGATGAAGAAGAGCGTCTTACCCCTGAAGAGGTGGAAGAAGAGGTCGCCGACCTCTACGAAGAATTCAACGAGCGCAAGGCGCTGCGCAATGAAGCCTTCGAAGCCTTCTTGAAGATCGAACCTAAGCAGCTCGTTCCCGATGAGCAGCTTTATCGTGAAATGCGCACGAATTATTCCGAGTACTTCCGTGGTGGCATGGGTGCTGAAGCAGTACGCGACTTGCTCGATGCGATCGATCTTGAAGCAACCGCCGAAGAGTTGCGCGAAGTGGTCGCTACGGGCAAGGGTCAGAAGCGCACCAAGGCTATCAAGCGCTTGAAGGTCGTCGATGCATTCCTGCATTCGAAGAACAAGCCTTCCGACATGATCCTCGATGTTATTCCGGTCATTCCGCCTGATCTGCGCCCGATGGTGCAGCTCGATGGTGGCCGTTTTGCAACGTCTGATCTCAACGACCTTTATCGTCGCGTGATCAACCGTAACAACCGCCTGAAGCGTCTGCTCGATCTTGGTGCTCCTGAGATCATCGTGAACAACGAAAAGCGCATGCTCCAGGAAGCGGTCGACTCGCTCTTCGATAACGGTCGCCGTGGTCGTCCGGTAACGGGCCCGGGCAATCGTCCGCTGAAGTCGATCTCCGATATGCTCAAGGGTAAGCAAGGTCGTTTCCGTCAGAACCTGCTCGGTAAGCGTGTTGACTACTCTGGCCGTTCGGTAATCGTTGTTGGCCCGACCTTGAAGCTACATCAGTGCGGTCTGCCTTCTGCGATGGCGCTTGAGCTCTTCAAGCCATTCGTCATCAAGCGTTTGGTCGAACTTGAGTATGCAGCCAACATCAAGGCGGCGAAGCGCGCAGTGGATCGTGGCGCAAGCTACGTTTGGGACGTACTGGAAGAGGTTATCACCGAGCATCCCGTGCTCCTGAACCGCGCTCCAACCCTTCACCGTTTGGGCATCCAGGCATTCGAGCCCGTGCTCGTTGAAGGCAAAGCAATCCGCCTGCATCCGCTCGTTTGTACCGCGTTCAACGCTGACTTCGACGGTGACCAGATGGCGGTTCACGTGCCGCTGGGCAACGAAGCTCAGGCTGAAGCACGTGTGCTCATGCTTTCTGCTAACAACATCAAGAGCCCGGCTCATGGTCGTCCGCTCACGGTTCCTACTCAGGACATGATCATCGGTCTGTACTACCTCACGGCTGCACGCGATGGTTTCCCGGGTGAGGGTCGTGCATTCATCGACTTCGATGATGCGCTCAATGCCTACGATGCGCGCTGCGAGCTTGACCTGCAGGCGAAGATCTGGGTGCGTCTGAAGAAGGATACGCAGGTTGCTTCTGCTTTCGGTGAATTCGAAGAGCACAAGGCAGGCGAGCGCATCCAGACCACGATCGGCCGCATCACCTTCAATGCGGTGCTGCCGGACGATTATCCGTTCCTGAACTACGAGATGAACAAGACCGAGATCTCGCGCTTGGTCGAGGATTGCTGCAATCGCTACAAGACCTCTGAAATGGAGCCGATCCTGGACGGTCTTAAGAGCGCAGGCTTCCACTATGCAACGCGCGCAGGCGTTACCGTTTCGGTCTACGACGCAACCATCCCGCCGCAAAAGGATGAGATCCTTGCTGCAGCAGATAAGCGCGTCGAAGCGATCGACGAGGACTACGAGCTTGGCCTTATGAGCGACGAAGAGCGCCACAAGAAGATCGTTGACATCTGGAACGAAGCCAACGAAGAGGTTGGCGACGCCATGGCGGAGAATTTCGATAAGTTCAACCCGATCTACATGATGGCCTTCTCTGGAGCGCGTGGTAACATCAAGCAGATTCGTCAGCTTGCTGGTATGCGTGGTCTTATGTCTGACCCGAAGGGCGAGATCATCGACCGCCCGATCAAGGCGAACTTCCGCGAAGGTCTTTCCGTACTCGAATACTTCATCTCTACGCATGGTGCTCGTAAGGGTCTTGCTGATACGGCGCTCCGTACGGCTGACTCGGGTTACCTTACCCGTCGTCTGGTCGACGTTGCGCAGGACGTTATCATTCGTGAGATCGATTGCGGTACCACCGATGGCATCGAATGCAAGATCTTGAACGCCAAGGGTGAGATCGATGATTCGCTCGTTGGCCGTTGCTTGGTCGATGCGATCGCTGATCCTAGCACCGGCGAAGTGCTCGCTGAAGCAGGCTCTTACATCGATTCAGTGGCTCAGCTGAAGACGTTCGTAGACGCGGGCATCGAGACGCTCGTCCACCGCAGCATCATGACCTGCCATGCAGAGCACGGCATTTGCCAGAAGTGCTATGGCTGGGACCTCGCGACTTCGCGTCCGGTCAACATCGGCACGGCTGCCGGCATCATCGCGGCACAGTCCATTGGTGAGCCGGGTACGCAGCTTACGATGCGTACGTTCCACACCGGCGGTGTTGCAGGTGAAGACATCACGCACGGTCTTCCTCGTGTTACCGAGCTCTTCGAGGCACGTAAGCCTAAGGGCCAGGCAACGCTTGCAGAGATCGCAGGTACGCTGCAGGTCTCTGGCGACAAGAACAACAAGATCCTCACCATCCACGATCAAGAGGGTAACATCCGCGAGTATGTCGTTTCCGCGCGTGCTCAGCTGCTGCCTGGCGTGGAAGATGGCTGCGAGGTCGAAGTTGGCCAGCAGCTCACCAAGGGCTCGATCAACCCGCACGACCTGTTGCGCTTGACCGATCCCAACACTACGCTTCGTTATATCGTCAGCCAGGTTCAGGACGTGTACGTTTCCCAGGGTGTAGACATCAACGATAAGCACATCGAGGTCATCGCACGTCAGATGCTGCGTAAGGTTGCGGTTGTCGATCCGGGCGATTCGGATTATCTGCCGGGCCGTCAGGTCAATCGTTTCGAGTTCGAGAAGGTCGTCAACGACATGATTCTCGAAGGTAAGAATCCGCCAGTGGGTCAGCCGCTGTTGCTCGGTATCACGAAGGCTTCGCTCGCTACCGATTCGTTCCTTTCTGCAGCTTCCTTCCAGGAGACCACGAAGGTCCTTACCGATGCAGCCATCGAAGGCAAGGTCGATACGCTGCAGGGTCTCAAGGAGAACGTCATCATCGGTAAGCCGATCCCTGCTGGTACGGGTCTGAAGCGCTACAAGGATGTCGAGATCACCTACAAGGGTGTTCCGGTCACGGCGAATGATTCCGATCGTCTGCCCGATTCTGCGCCGCAAGCGCTGCGCGACATCGAAGAGCTGTTGCCGCAGCCGCAGGATTGGTCGCTCGACGGTAGCGGTTACATGGATGCGGGCTCGGATTATGCAAGCTACTTCGCTTCCATCACGGCAGGCTATCGTGCGAAGAACCTCACCGACGAAGAGGCACGCCTCTACATCTATGACGATCTGGGTGTTTCGCAGCGCTGGGCTAACAAGTTCTCCGAAGCAGGTATCGAGACCGTTGCTGATCTGGTTGGCCACACTGAAGATGAGCTGTTGCGCATCGAAGGTATTGGCACGAAGGCGATCGAAGAGCTCAAGGCAGGTCTTGAGAACCATGGTCTTTCCAAGGTTATCGAAGACGACTTCTCGGCTTCGGCTGACGATATGAGTCAGCTGCTCGACATGGTCTTCTCGCCGGACGATACGGTGCTCATTGGTGGCGATAAGCCGGCTACCTTCACTACCGATGGTGAGGATATGCTCGGCGAAGCACTGCCGCCGCGTTCGTATCAGCGCAATCTTGACGAGCTCGATGAACTGCTCAATTCCGTTTCCGACATGGGCTTCGGCGTGATCGATCCCGATACGTTGGGCGGCGGTAATTCCGCTAGCGAAAGCGATTCGGAGCAGTAAGCTTCCCTTTGCTCAAGCGCGATTCGTCTAGACGGCATGAACATCAACACGCGTCCCATCCCGGGGCGCGTGTTTCGTTTATGATGGAATCAACGCTTTTTCAGAGGCCTGCCATAAGGCCATTCAAACAGATTCGAAAAACAAAGAGAAAGGCAGTTTATGACCTCACTGCTCTTCAAGGACATCACGGCCTTGACCGAAGAAGGGAAGACCGTCTCGCATGCCTATGTGGGCGTGACGGACAGCACGATCTCGCATTTCCAGCTCACGCAGCCCGAAGGCGCTTTCGATCGCGTGATCGATGGCCGCGGGAAGCTCTTGATGCCCGCGCTTTACAACGCGCACGCGCACGTTCCCATGACGCTCTTGCGGGGCCGCGGGGATAACCTGCCGCTCGATCGCTGGCTCAACGAAGCCATCTTCCCGTTCGAGGCGCATATCACGGAGGACGCGACCTATCATGCAACGCTGCTCGGTATCGCCGAGATGCTGCGCTTTGGCGTGGTTTCTTTCACGGATATGTACTTCTGCACCGATGCGCGCGCTCGTGCAGTGCTCGATTCAGGCGCGAAGTGTAACTTGAGCGATTGTGTGGTGTGCTCTGAGCCAGGCATGACCTACTATGATCTTCCGCTTGCCAAAGAGAACGAGCATTGGATCGCGCAGTACCATGGTGCGGGCGATGGCCGCTTGCTCATCGACATGAGCTTACATGCTGAATACACCTCAACACCAGAAGTGGTGCGTACGCTAGCCGATGCTACCAAGGCGGCAGGCTTGCGCATGCAGGTCCATGTGAGCGAGACGCAAAAAGAGGTGCAGGAATGCATCGAGCGTCACGGCAAGACGCCACCCGTATACCTGGCAGATCTGGGACTCTTCGATGCGCCGACCACGGCAGACCACTGCGTGTGGCTCAATGATGAAGACCGCAGCGTCTTGGCAGAAAAGGGCGTGTTCGTTGCGTGCTGTCCCGCCTCGAACGCGAAGCTTGGCAGCGGTATCGCGGATATTAAAGCCATGAAGGCGGCGGGTATTACGCTCACACTGGGCACCGATGGCGTAGCGAGCAACAACAATCACAACATGTTCCAGGATCTTTACCTGCTCGCGCTTATGCAGCGCGCGGGCGATGCAAATCCTGTCTCGCTTTCGGCAGAAGAGCTTATCGGAGTCGCAACGTGCAACGGCGCGCTTTCGCAGGGCCGCACCGATTGCGGACGTATGCAGGTAGGTGCGCGCGCCGATCTTACCATGCTCGACATCGACACGCCGTGGATGCAGCCCGTTCACACGATGGCAGAGAATCTCATCTATTCTGCACAGGGCTCTGATGTAGTTCTAACCATGGTTGATGGTACTATTCTCTATGAGAATGGCGAATATCCCACGATCGATATTGAGAAGGAGATCGCTGAAACGTGCGCGGCACGTGAGCGTATCCTTTCTGAGATGGCCTAGTCGCTATCTATAAGGAGCAAACATGGAAAAGACCTACTTCACCGAGGGCGAGCAGCCTGAAAGCCAGATGGGTGCCGCGCTCGAATCGCTTGCGAAAACGATCCATGCGCGCAGCACGGCTGGGCCGGAAAGCTATACCTATCGTCTGCTCACAGGCAACCTTGATGACCTCTTGAAGAAGCTTGTCGAAGAGGCTCACGAGACCACACTTGCGGCAAAGGATGTCGAGTGTGATGGAGCGCCGGCAAGCGAGATCGATCACCTGCGCTACGAAGCGGGCGATGTGGTCTATCATCTGCTGGTGCTCTTGGAGCGTTGTGGCATCGATCTTGATGAGTTTGCTGCTGAGATGAATACGCGCATGACCGAAGACGAGATCGCACTGCGAAGCGGTGTTGTTATGCTGAAGCCCGATTTCGTGAATCGCGGTAGTAACCATTAGAATGTTGGCCGCCTTGGATGCGGCATCGAATCATACGCGAGGCGTCTTTACCAGGCGCCTTTCAACAAAAGAAAGGTACTCTTTTGGCTAAACTTTTCGGAACTGATGGTGTTCGCGGGGTTGCGAACACTGAACTTACCTGCGATATTGCGTTCAAACTAGGTCAGGCGGCTGTTGAATTCTTAGGCAAGACCATCGTAGTGGGCAAGGACACGCGCCTTTCGGGTGATATGCTTGGTAATGCGCTTTCCGCGGGCATCATGAGCATGGGTGGTAACGTGCTTGATGCGGGCATTATCCCTACGCCGGGCGTTGCGTATCTCGTACGTGAACTCCATGCTGAAGGCGGCATTGTCATCTCGGCTTCGCACAATCCGCCCGAGTACAACGGCATCAAGTTCTTCGATCGCCAGGGCTTCAAGCTCACCGAAGAGGCCGAGGCTGAGATCGAATCATTCGTTCTGGCAGGTGGCGCGGATCCCGAGAGTCTTCCTTCAGGAGATGCGGTGGGCGTAGTGCTTCCTGTGGAAAATGCGTGCGATCTCTATATCCAGCATGCTATTTCATCCTTGCAGGATAAGACGCTCGACTTCTCGAAGCTTACGATCGCGCTCGATACTGGTCACGGTGCTTCATCGCTTACGACTGCAGCAGCGCTCGAGCAGTTGGGTGCTACGGTCCATGTGATCAACGACAGCTTCAATGGGGTTGATATAAATGTCAAATGTGGCTCGACGCATCTTGAGCCGGTGAAAGAGCTACTGGCAGAAACGGGGGCCCACATTGGCATCGCGCATGATGGCGATGCAGATCGTGTTATGTTCGTCGATGAACTGGGTAACGAGATCGACGGCGATGTGGTCGAGACCGTTTGTGCACTCGATCTGCAGAAACGCGGTCTTCTGCGCGATGATACGGTAGTTTCGACAGTCATGTGTAACCTTGGCTTTACCAAAGCGATGGATGCTGCGGGCATTTCGGTCGTGCAAACCCAGGTGGGGGACAAGTACGTTCTGAACGAGATGCGCAAACTCAACGCCGTTATCGGTGGCGAACAGAGTGGCCACATGATTTTCCTCGATCATAATTCCACGGGCGATGGCCTCATCACGGCGCTTCAGTTCCTGGCAGCTTGTCTGCGTAACGATCAGCCCGTTTCGGAGACGGCGGCGCTCATGCAACGTTTCCCACAAGAGCTCATCAATGTGCGTGTGGCGGATAAGCATGCAGTTTCAGAGAATGCGGTGGTTGCTACTGCGATCGCCGAAGCTGAAGCGAAGCTTGATGGTTCTGGTCGGATCCTCGTGCGCCCGAGCGGCACCGAACCGCTCGTTCGCGTGATGGTGGAAGCCGCTACTCACGAAGAAGCCCTCGGCTACGCCCAAGAGATCGCCTCCATCATCGAACGTGAAATCGGCCAGTAACCATCAAATGAATTTTAGCTATTTTGCGCGAGGTATTGATCGATCGCGTATTTGGTGATGTTGGAACGATTGATGATGCCCACCATCTTGTTTCCGTCCAGCACGGGTGCCTTCTTCAGGTGATTCTCTGAAAGCACGCGCGTCACTTCACCCAGGTCGTCATCTACATTCACGCTGATAACCTTCTTGCGCGAAAGCTCGCCGATGTTCATATCCATGGTCTCTTTGAGCGTTCGATCGAAGTCTTCGTTCTCACGCTCGACGATGAACGACCATGCGCTCTTGAAAGCGGGAACCTGGTCGGCGAGACACGCCATCACATCGCCATCAGAGATGAAACCGACCACCTGAAGTCGGTCATCAACCACGGGAACGCCTGAGATACCGCGCTCCATGAAGAGCTTCATAGCATCCAGAACGGTCGAATCTTCAGGCAGGGTGTAAACATCGGTCTTCATGATCTGCGCAAGCGCATTTGCAGCCGTTGCGATGCCCGCCGTAGCAGTTGTAGTATCCTGAGCCTCGCCAGCCCATGCACCTTCTTGCGCTTGAGGCGCCATAGAAACTGGCTTCTTCGCGTTGCTCCTGATCCAGAGCGCGGTACGAAACCGACCAGTGCTACCACGCCAATCAGCACGCCCGATGCCAACATGCCCGCGCTCATCGCGTTGATCGCACTCGCACCAGAGGCAGCCTGACCTGCGCCAACAGCGGCATAGACGCCTACGAACACAGAAGAACCGATGCATCCTGCAATCTGAAAGCCCGTAGACATAACGGTCACGCCATGGGGGTTCATCTCGGGAGAGAGCTTAGAGAGCGCATAGCTCTGAACGGGTCCGATGATGAGCGCTGAGCCACAGATGACCGGAACGTAGATGATCGCCAACAGCACGGGGTTTGCCGTTGCGATGAAGGCAGCGGTCAATACGGAAAAAACCGCGATGCAGAGAAAGCCGAGCGGCAAAAGAATGCCAGGACCTTGCTTGTCGTAGATACGTCCTGCCAGCGGTGAGATCACGCATGAGCACAGGATCGCGGGGAACAGGATCAACGATGCAACAAGGGGCGGCGTGCCAAGAGCTGATTGCATGAAGGTTGGGACGATGATGTTCATCGTGAAGATGGTGATGAGCGAGAGCATGTTCACCACCACACCAACGGCGAATGGTGGGATCTTCAAAGGACGCAGGTCGATAAGGGGCTCAGCAAGCTTGCCCTGACGTACAACGAATACCGCCAAAACAGCAGCGCCCACTACGATCGAAGCTACGGCGAAGACGATGTTTCCGCCGAAGATGGTCGATATGCCATAAAGGATACCAATGAGTGCAATGGCGATCAGGGCAACGGAAGGCGCATCGAGTCTCGGATGCGTGAGGTGTGCGATGTTGCGCAAGATGATCGCGCCCGCCAAGAAGCACAGAAGCGAAAGTCCTGCGAAGACCCACAACAGCATCGACCAGTTGAAGAACGCCAGGATCACGCCAGCAAGGATGACGCTCGATGACGGACCGAGTGTGGTCATCGCGCCCATGATGCCCATGTAGGTGCCCAGCTTCTCGCGCGGTGCCACCTCAAGTGTGATATTCATACCAATGGGAATGAGCATGCCGGTGCCCAGCGCCTGCACGATACGCCCTGCCAGCAACACCGAGAAATTCGGAGCCAGCGCACCGATCACGGATCCGATCACCAAAAGAGCAGTGGTGGCGCAGAAAAGCTGGCGCGTAGGGAAGGAGCGATAGGCGAACGCGGAGACGGGAACCATGACAGCTGCGCCCAGCATGTAGGCGGTTGCCAGCCATTGTACGGTCGATACATCGACGGAGAGGCTCTCCATGATGGGGGCGAATCCAACGTTCAAGAAGGTTTCGTTGAAGGTCGCCAAGAACGCGGCGAAAGCAGCTACCACCAGGATGGTTGAAGGCTTTCGAGTGCGCCCGCCCGAGACGGTTCCGCGCGCTTGCTGTGCATTGCTTGCTTCGCTTGTCATCAAGCTTCCTCGCTTTCCTGTAGCGGGACTGCGCAAGCTCGTGCCTGATCGCTGGTTTGGTCGTGTCGAGAGACGCTGATTCTTCGTGGGTCCGTATCAAGTCTCGCATCCGATCGCGCCAGTACAACACAAAAGAAGCGCCCCCGCATTTGCGTAGAAGTGACCAAGGCGTTATCTCCTGTGCCGTGATCAGATTTACGCATCGCGCAGACGCTACATGTGTCGTTTACAGTTCACTATTTGATTGTGAAGCGATTCTACAATGAAGCACACTCGCTCCTGCGACTTCGAATCCGTGAACGGATGCAAGGAAGGACCTCGAGCGTGTGTCTTGTTTGCAGTGGCGGCAAACACGAACGAACGCTCATTCGCAGACCAATGCATTCATTCCGTGGGCGGATTGCGGAGCTGTTCGCGCGCCGCAGGTCTGGGAGAGGTGGTATGATACACTACGTTCGTTTCCAAGACGGAATTCAATCAACTAGCGAATCAACTATAGGAAGGTAGGCGTGTATGTCAGGCCACTCAAAATGGGCTACTACGAAGCATCGTAAAGCTGCTCAGGATGCAAAGCGTTCGGCATTGTTCTCAAAGCTCTCCCGTAACATCACGGTAGCGGCGAAAGAAGGCGGCGACCCGAACCCTGATAACAATGCATCCCTGGCTGCTGCGATCGATAAGGCTAAGAGCTACTCGCTTCCTAAAGATAAGATCAAAACGGCGATCGATAAGGCGTTTGGCACTGGTAAGGATGTTGCGAACTACGAATCGGTCGTTTACGAAGGCTATGGTCCTGCAGGCGTTGCTGTCTACTGCGAAGCACTTACGGATAACCGTAACCGCACGGCTGCAGATGTGCGCTCGGCATTCTCTCATGCCAACGGCAATCTGGGCACCAGCGGTTCGGTCGCATTCCAGTTCGAGCGCAAAGGCCAGATCTTCATCGAGAAGGAGATCGAAGGCGGCAAGAAGGAAGGCATGGTCGCTAACGGCGCAGCGGGCGACGAAGATGAATTCATGATGGTCGTGGCAGAAGCTGGCGGAGACGATTACGAAGACGCCGATGAAGAGTGGATCGTCTACACTGCACCAAGCGATCTGATGGCAGTCAAGAAAGCTATCGAAGAGCAGGGTGTGGTTACCAAGGGTGCCGAATTCATCATGGAGGCTACTACGCCCACGCAAGTTTCGGTCTCCGATGCGAAGAAGGTCATGCGCCTGATTGACAAGCTCGAAGAACTTGAAGATCTCCAGAACGTCTATCATTCGATGGATATTACGGACGAGATTGCAGCGGCGCTCGACGAATAGAGCGTACTTTCACGCAATCCATTTGCGTGCCATACTCTGTTTCATTTGAAAGGCTTCTACGGGACTACCTGTGGAAACCTTTTCCGTTCCTGGGCGCGCCTCTTAAAAAACCTGGTCATCTGTGCTATAGTAGTTTCATATTGCATTAACCACACTTTAAACGAACTACAATGCAAGAGGATAGGCTTTGACCAGGCATAATAATATTCTTTCCTTTGACGAGGCACGCGCCCGTGGCGCAGTGTCTTCTCGTTCTGGTGCAAAGCAAGTGCCAAAATCTCCTCCTATTGCGCACAGAAACACCGCTCATTCCACTCAAACACGCCGTTCAGCTTCACAGGCGAACTCATCACAGCGCCCTGTGCTGAACCAAGCACGTCAAAGCACTACGCCTGCGCGCTCATCGCATCCTGAGCGGCTCACTTACGACCCATCCTTCGCGCAGTCGTTTACGGCAACAGCTAGAAGTGGCTCCTATCAGAGCATTCGACGTGATGAACGCTCCATGCGGCCCTTAGGTGCTAAGAGCATGCCAGCTTCCACGGCGCCTTCACGCTATTCGTCTGCTCCTCAAGTAGGACGCACGAGCGCGACAGCTCATAATGCCGTTCGTTCTAGCGATCCTTACGCCCGTCAAAATGCAGCTGGCGCGCAGGATGCACATCGCACTGATCATACTGCGGATGCAGAGCATAAAGACAAGAAGAAGTCGCTCGCACATCGCGTGCGTTCGGCAAAAGCGGAGCGTCAGTTCAATAAAACTTTCGGCACCGACGAACCGGTAAAACCAGGACCCGAACAAAGCAGCCGCCCCGCGCTCTACGAAATGAAGATGGGCAAGAACCATAAGCGTTCTACACGCATGCAGAGCGGTACATCATCCAAGAAGAAGCGTGGATTCTTCGCACGTTTCGCTTCGCTATTCGCCTTTCTTGACCCGCGTTCTCCGCGCTTTTCCTCGCAAGCACTCATTGCTTGTGCGACCTTCGTGCTTGCGGTGGTCATGCTCTATCAGCCGGTAGCGAACTATTATCAGGAAGTGCGTTCCCAACAGCAGCTAGAAGCTGAATATGCGGTCGTTTCCGATTACTATTCAAGCCTTAAATCTGAAGTTGAATACCTCAATACCAAAGAAGGCCTTGAAGAGTATGTCCGCGAAGAGCTTGGTTGGGTCAAATCTGGAGAGCAGGTTTCTTCGGTCGAAGGGCTTGCACCGCGAGATTCCACTGTCAAGCAAGGTCCGATCACAGCTGATCTCTCTAATGCAGTTCCTACGCCTGTAACCTGGTATTCTCCGGTACTTGATTTCGTCTTTGGCTACAATAAGCCGTAGTGCATTACGTGCACACGATCATCGTTTTTGAGAGAAGAGAGGGCATCGCGCATGCTCTATGCTGCTATTGATATCGGTACGGTCACATGCCGTTTGCTCGTGTGCAAGATCGAGCAAGGGATCCAACGAGAACTGGTTCGTGAATGCAGGATCGTGAATCTGGGTATCGGTGTTTCCAAGACGGGAATCCTTCAAGAAGAGGCGATCGAGCGAGTCGTTTCCTGTGTGAAGGATTATTGCGAGCTTGTTCGTGCGATCGCGCAGAAAGAAGAGGTGCCTTCTATTCCGATCGGCGCGGTTGCTACGAGCGCCTCTCGCGATGCGCGCAATGCTTGCGAACTGGTTTCTCGCTTGCAGGAGCTTGGTATCGACCTGCTTGTTATCCCTGGCGAACTTGAGGCTGATCTTTCCTTCCGTGGTGCCTCAGCTGAATTTTCGGGCGAACAATTGGTAGTGGTTGACGTGGGTGGCGGCTCCACGGAAGTGATCTTCGGTTCTGCCCAAGCAGGCGTGGTGTTCTCGCATTCGTTCAATATCGGATGCCGTCGGATCACCGAGAAATTCCTTGCCTCGGACCCTCCTCGAGTTGAAGAGTTGGCGTGCGCAAAGAGATTCATTACAGACGAATTGCATTCAGTGTTGGGCATAAGGTTCGAACGATTCTGCCCAGATCGAGTTGTTGCGGTCGCTGGTACGGCAACCAGCGTGGTTTCAGTGGATGAAGCGATGGAAGTCTACGATTCGAGCCGCGTTCACAAGACGGTCGTTTCGCGTGAGACTCTTTCGCGCGTTGCGACGATGCTTGCAGCGCTACCTGAAGAAGAGCGTAAGCGTGTTGTTGGCCTTGAGCCGAAGCGTGCTGGCGTGATCGTAGCTGGTATGCTCATCCTCGAGTGCGTGCTCGACGTACTCGATCAAGATTCGTTCACGGTCAGCGAATCGGATATCCTCCAAGGAATCATCACGGCACTTGAAGAGCATCTCCCACCATTCGACAATACCATCCCTGAAGTTTAATGCGGCGCTTTCACCTTCAACGAAGTACGGTAGAATATCAAGCAATGAAGTAAGACGAAAGGCCGCTTCCGTTGCTTGATTTTGGTTCGTTTCTCATGATGCTCGGGTCAAACCCTGTGCTGTTGATCATCCTAGTCCTCACGCTTGGTGCTACCGTCGTGAACGGTGCGACCGATGCTCCTAATGCTATCGCTCCTGCGGTCAGTACGCGTTCTATGGGGCCAGGGCCTGCAATCGTCATGGCAGCTATCTGCAATTTTATCGGCCTTATTTTCATCACGGCCATCAGTTCAGCTGTTGCGCAGACCATCTTCAACATGGTCGATTTCGGTGGCAACGCTCACCAAGCGCTCCTTGCGCTCGCGGCTGCTATGGTGGCGATCATCGTGTGGGGTATTGTGGCTTGGCTCTTCGGCATCCCCTCATCGCAAAGCCATTCTCTCATTGCTGGGCTTACAGGTGCGGCTATCGCTTTGCAGAGCGGTCTTGCCGGTGTTAATGGCGCTGAGTGGATGAAGGTCGTCTATGGCTTGGTTGTTTCAACTTGTTGCGGTTTTGGTGGCGGTTGGCTGTTCACCAAGCTGCTCGAGAAGCTCTTCAAGAAGGCAGACCGTAGAAGGCTCCAAAACAAATGGCGTATTGCGCAGGTGTTCACTGGTGCAGGCGTGGCTGTCATGCACGGTGCGCAAGATGGTCAGAAATTCCTCTCGATCAGCATGCTCGGCATCATGTTGGCTATGGGTAGCATGGATACCTCGAACGTGACCTTTCCGCTCTGGCTCATCATCCTCTGCGCGCTTGCGATGGGCCTAGGTACGGCCATTGGTGGCAAGAAGATCATCAAATCGGTAGGCATGGATATGGTGAAGATGGAACCCTATCAAGGGTTTTCTGCGAGCACGACCACGTTCAGCTGCTTGGTGCTCGCAACCTTCACGGGCCTTCCTGTTTCAACTACGCATACTGCCACTACAGCCATCATGGGTGTGGGCGCTTCAAGGCGTATTCGCGCAGTTCGATGGAGTATGGCGGGCAACATGGTTCTTACGTGGGTGCTCACGTTTCCGGGCTGCGGCCTTATCGGTTTCGTGCTCGCTAAGATATTCTTGCTTTTCTAAGCGTTTCGGGTGTTGCGCATTTCATCGATACGCTGTGCGTTCATAAGGGAAATTTGCTATTATGAATGGGCTTGATGCGAATGGGAGCGTGGCGGAATTGGCATACGCAGCGGACTTAAAATCCGCCGCCCTTGGGCTTGTGGGTTCGAGTCCCACCGCTCCTACCAATTCAGCCGGCTAAGCGAACAAGATACCTTTTATCAGAAGAGTGCTCGTTCGTTGCTAAGGCGCCTTCAGTGCACAGGCATCACAGTATAGTTTTCAGGGTAGGAAAGTAGCTCTATGTCACAGGCTCTCGCCGTTAATCAGGTCTTGGGTTCACCAGAAGTCACTACGATGTTCGATCATTTGGAACAATTGGTGGCGCGAAGCGAGACCAACCATACCCAGGTTTTTGAAACGTATCTCAATGAATATGCCGATCTTGCAGGTAGGGTCATCAATACCTTCATTCCCGTCGGTTCGCACGAAGACATGGGGCGCTATCTCTACGATCCGCTCACTGCCTATTCCGAGAACGGCGGCAAACGTCACCGTCCGCTCATTTGCGTTGCGGCTGCTCATGCGGTAGGGGGCGATCACCGTCGTGCGTTCTCTGCTGCTGCTGCGATCGAGCATTTCCACACGGCAGCGCTCATCCACGACGACATCGCGGATGATGCCGAGCTGCGTCGCGGTGAACCTTGCATGCATCTGCGCATCGGCGAAGGGCTCGCTATCAATGCGGGTGATCTTGCGCTGTCGATCGTGAACGGCATCGTCATGCGCGATCCTTTGCTCGACGATGCCACGAAGGTGCGCGTTGCGCTCGAGCTTGTCTCCATGGCGCAATACACCGTTGAAGGGCAGGCGCTCGATATCGGCTGGGCGAAGGATGGCCGCTACGATCTCTCGCTTGATGATTATTTCACGATGGCTACTCATAAGACCGCACACTATTCAGGTGCGGTCCCTCTGGCGGTCGGCGCGATCGTGGGAGGCGGAAGCGAAGAGCAGATCGAAGGTCTGCGTCAGTTCGGGCTCGATACGGGCCTTGCGTTCCAGATCCAAGACGATGTATTGAACCTGGTTGGTACTGAAGAGCAGACCAAAAAGGATTTCCGCAACGATATCACCGAAGGCAAGCGCACGCTCATCGTCGTTCATGCGCTCAGCAATTCAGACGAACGAGATCGCTTGATCGAGATCCTTTCTTCGCGCACGAAAGATCCTGCACAACTGGAAGAAGCGGTCGCGATCATGGAGCGTTCCGGTTCGATCGACTACGCGCGAGAATATGCCGAAGAGCTCGTCAATTCTGCAAAAGAACGCATTGCGACCATTCTTGACCCAAGTCTCTCACGCGATCTGCTGGTATCGATGGCAGATTGGTTCGTTGAACGTCTCCAGTAGAAGCGGCGGTAAGCTATGGATATCGTAGAACTACACGAACAAGGCGCTGCGGTCGAAGACGTGCAGCGCCGTTTAGCCCAGATGGGCTACCTTGCCGAAGACGCGATCGATGGCATCTATGAAGAGCGTACGGCTGCTGCAGTGAGCGCGTTTTGTCGCGATCACAACCTACCAAGCGATGGGAACGTCGATCCGAAGATATGGGCGAAGATCGTCGATGAATCCTACGAACTGGGCGATCGCGTGCTCTATTTGCGTGTCCCGTTCTTCCATGGCAAAGATGTGCGCGTGCTGCAGAATGCTCTTTCTGCGCTCGGGTTCGCCACGGGTGGAAGCGATGGTATCTTCGGTCCTCATACTGAAGAGGCATTGCGCAAGTTCCAGACGAATCTCGGACTTCCTACCGATGGCATTGCCGGCGCATTCACGTTCAAAGCGCTTTTGAACCTGCGTCACTCCTGGGAAGGCAATAGCTCATTCAGCCCCATCCCGCACTTCGGATTCGCGCGCGCTGCTGAAGTGCTTGAATCGACCATGCTCTGCCTGTATGGCACAACACCCTTCACGCGTTCAGTAGCTTCCCGCATGTCCAATCTTTCGACTGCAACGAACCCAAATTCCAAGGTGATGAGCGCCGATTCGCTGCTTGTCGATCCGGATGAATCTACCGTTTTCGTTCAGATCCTCGTTGGAGGTGAAGAGGCGGCGGATGCAGTCCCTATTGTTGAATATGAACCGATCGATACGCTTGCCGTGCGCCTGAAGCAAGCGTACGAGATGGCGAAGGCGCACGATCCGTTCCGCCTTGCGCTTCGTCTGCCTGCTGAGGGCTGGTTGGATGCAGGGGAGGCGCGCTCAGCGCAGCATTATGCGATCGTCTTGCTCGATGCGTTCTGTACGGCGCTCGACACAACAGAAACGAACTAGCGGTCATAGTTCTTCTTGCAGCAAGGTCTGCGAAGAGGGGAGATGGTTGCTATACTGACGAATATAACGAACGATCGAAAGGGATCAATGGAAGCTTCAGCTCTCATCCTCGCTGCCGGAGCCGGCACGCGCATGAAATCATCCAAGCCCAAAGTGGTACATAAGATACTCGAAAAACCTCTTATTCGCTGGGTGGTCGATGCAGCCCATGGTGCTGGCATCGAGTCGGTGGTCACCGTTGTCGGTCACGGTCGCGCGCTTGTCGAGCCGCTGGTCGAAGATACGCAGGTCGTCGTTCAGGAAGAACAGCTTGGAACTGCGGATGCGGTGAAGACCGCACGCGAGGTGCTTGCTCAGATGCCTGGCCCGCTCGTAGTGCTCACGGGTGATTCCCCGCTCATTCGACCGGAAACGATCACTGCATTGGTGGAAGCGCAACAAGCTTCGCAGGCTGCGGTCGTGGTGCTGAGCATGGAGATGGAGGATCCTTCAGGCTATGGGCGTATCGTGCGCGATGCGCAAGGCGGGGTATGTGCGATCGTGGAGCATAAGGATTGCACGCATGATCAGGTTACGATCGGTGAATGCAACTCAGGCTTCTACTGCTTCGACAAGGAATTCCTTTTCACAGCGCTCGACGAGGTTTCAACCCAGAACGCTCAGAAAGAATACTATCTTACCGATGTGCTCGAGCTTGCCTATCAGGCTGGCCGTGTGGTTGGTTGCCTTCGTGCAGAAGATCCGCTCGAGTGCATGGGCGTCAATTCGCGCTCGCAGCTTGCTGAGGCAAGCGCTTGTTTGCAAGCACGCATCAATAGTGCTCATATGGAAAACGGGGTTACAATCATCGACCCTGCTACCACCTGGATCGGCCCCGATGTAAAGATCGCGCAGGATACCGAGATTTGGCCGATGAGCTTCTTGTTCGGATCTACGCGCGTAGGAAGCGATTGCGTTGTTGGTCCTCATTCGCGCTTGGTCGATACCGTTGTGGGAAATGGCTGTACGCTTGAAGAAACGATCGCGCTCGAATCGCGTATCGACGACAATGCTACCTGTGGTCCGCGTGCCTATCTGCGCCCCGAAACTCATATGTGCGTTGGTTCGAAAGCGGGTACGCACGTTGAGATCAAGAAGTCCACGATCGGGAAAGGATCGAAGGTTCCTCATCTTTCCTATATCGGAGACGCAACGCTTGGTGAAGATGTCAACATCGGAGCAGGCACGATCACGTGCAACTACGACGGCGAGAAGAAGTGGCCTACCACCGTGGGCGATCGCGCGTTCGTGGGAAGCGATGTCATGCTTGTTGCGCCAGTTTCAGTGGGAAGCGATTCTCTTATCGGCGCGGGTTCGGTCATCACTAAAGATGTCTCGGCGGGAGCGCTCGGACTTGGACGTGCGCGTCAGACTGAGATCGAAGGCTGGAACGATAAGAAGAAGAAAAACCAATAATACGGCCGTTAGGTAAGTTCGCCTGACCAACCAAAGCTGAATTGACTAGAATATGTCGATGTGAGTCGACTGAAGAAGAAAGAGATGCGCTATGAGCAACATGACTAAGACAATGGCCGTTTTCTCAGGATCCGCACATCCTGAATTAGCTCGCGAGATCGCGAATGCGCTCGGCGTTGAACTAGGAGATATCCATCTTGAGAAGTTCGCCAATGGTGAGATCTATGCGCGCTACAACGATAGTATTCGCGGCGCGGATGTCTTCTTGATCCAGTCGGTTGCAGGTGAATCGGTCAACGATGCGCTCATGGAATTGCTCATTATGGCCGATGCGGCAAAACGTGCTTCAGCACGTACGGTTACTGCGGTCATCTCTCATTACGGTTATTCGCGCCAAGACCGCAAGGCTTCAGCGCGTGAGCCTATCACGGCGAAGCTCGTGGCGAATATGCTTACGGCTGCAGGCGTCGATCGCATCATCACGATCGATCTTCACCAAGGTCAGATCCAGGGCTTCTTCGACATCCCGGTCAATCATATCACGGCGCTTTGGACCATCGCTGATTACTTCAATAAGAAAGGCCTCGATTCTGAGCGCCTCTGCGTGGTAAGCCCCGACTTGGGTCGTGCGAAAGCGGCGAAGAAACTTGCCGATCTTACGAATGCCAGCATCGCCATCATGCACAAAGAGCGCCCCAAGCACAACGCTGCCGAGATTACCGCGCTCATCGGTGACGTTGAAGGCAAAACGTGCATCCTGAATGACGACATGATCGACACGGCCGGCTCGGTCATCGGTGCGGTTAAGTCGCTCAAGAATAACGGTGCTGAGAAGATCTACGTTACCGCGACCCATCCTATTCTTTCGGGTCCTGCCTTCGAACGCCTTCATGATCCTGATATTGAAGAAGTAGTGGTTTGCAACACCATTCCTATTCCTGAAGAAGAGCTCGCTAAGGGTAAGATCAAGGTGGTTTCGGTCGCTCCGCTCTTTGCGCATGCGATCAACGCGGTCTTCTCTAACGGCTCTATCTCCGAGCTCTTCGACCCTGATTTCGCGCTCTAACGATGTACCTTATCGTTGGCCTGGGAAATCCCGGTGAAGACTACGCCCACACGCGTCACAATGCCGGCTTCGATACGATCGATGTGCTGGCACGCGAATGGAGCGCGAATTATTGGAAGGACAAGGGTGGAGCGCTCGTTGCTGAAGTGAAACCCCGTGCGCTCGATGGCGAAGTGGTTGTTCTCGCAAAGCCCCAAAGTTATATGAATCTTTCCGGGGGTCCGGTTGTCAATCTCATGAAAGCCTATGGCACCTCTCCTGATGAAGTTATCGTCATCCACGACGATCTCGATCTTCCTTCTGGCTCGATTCGTGTGAAGCGCGGGGGAGGGCACGCGGGGCATAATGGCCTGCGTTCGATCATCGACAAGACGAAGACCCGCGAATTCAATCGCGTTCGCATCGGTATCGGTCGCCCGCCAGGAAAGATGCCCGTTGTGGATTTCGTACTTGCCACACCGCGCAAAGAGACCCTGGAAGAGTTCGAGCACGCTTGTCACCGTGGGGCAGAGGCGTGTGCATTCTTCGTTGAGCACGGACTCGAAAAGACACAAAACACCTTCAATTAAACCTCGGCAAACAAGCTTCGATATGCGAAAATAACCTACGAACAACAAGTCGTATGGTAGGTATTCTCAATGTCAGCGAAGATTATGGTCAAGCAGGTCGACCAGACGGTGGTAACCCATCTTGCCAAGACCTTCGACCTCCCTCATTTCATAGCTGCTACGCTCGCCTCGCGCGGGGTCATTCACGATGAGCAGGTGGAAAGATTCCTCCACCCGTCGCTTGTGCGCGATTGGCGCGACCCGTATGACATAGAAGGCATGGAAGAGGTCGTCGAACGATTGCTTGCCGCGCTCAAACGCCGTGCGCGTATCCTCGTCTTTGGCGATTTTGATGTGGACGGCATCACGGCAACTTCCATCATGACGCGCGGACTCCAAGCGCTTGGGGCAGAGGTTATCCCCTTCATTCCTTTGCGCTTTGAAGAAGGCTATGGTCTTTCGGCTAAGGCGATCGGTCGTGTTATAGGAATGAGCCCCGATCTTGTCATTACCGTCGATAACGGTATCGCCGCCTACGATGAGGTCGAGCACTTGAAACGCGAAGGCATCGAAGTCATCATCACCGACCATCACGAACCCGCTGAAGCAGTGCCCCAAGGGGTGCCGCTCATCGATCCGAAATGTGGGAACAACCCGAGTTCGATCCTGGCGGGTGCGGGGGTTGCGCTCAAAGCCATTCATGCCTTAGGAGCTCGACTTGGCAGGCCTCATCTTTGGCGCGAGCTGGTCGATCTGGCAACGCTGGGCACACTCGCCGATCTTATGCCCATGGTGGATGAGAATCGCGCGCTCGTTGCAGAAGGCCTTTCGATGCTCAATAGCGAACCGCGCGCCTGCATCGAAGCGCTCATGGTTCAGGCAGGCATAGATCCAGGCACCTTGAGTTCGGTGAACCTTGGATTCACGCTCATTCCGCGCCTTAACGCAGCAGGGCGTATGGGCAATGCTCAGCTTGCGCTTGATCTGCTTCTTTGTGACGATCCCTCTGAATGCATGCGCCTTGCAGCGCAACTCGAAGATAACAACAACGAACGCCGTCGCATCGAGGCTGAGCTTTCCAAGGTTGCCCAAGAGCAAGCGGCACAGAGCTATGCTGGTCAGCGTGCGCTCGTGGTCTTTGGCGAAGGTTGGCATGAAGGTGTGAAGGGTATCGTTGCTTCGCGCCTGGTCAATACCTATCGTGTGCCCTCACTGCTCTTCACGGTCGAAGATGGTGAAGCGCGCGGCTCGGGACGAAGCGTAGGGGATATCAATCTCTTCAAAGCAGTCGAGCACTGCAAGCATCTTCTCACTCGTTACGGCGGGCATGAGGCGGCGGTGGGCGTCACGTTGCCGAGCGCGAATCTCGACGAATTCTACCGTGAGCTTTGCTCGTATCTCGACACGTTTCCTGCTGAATGCTTCGAGGCAAGCGTGAAAGCTGATGCGCTCGTCGATCTTTCGGAGCTCACGCTCGAAAATGTTGCGAAGATCGATCTTCTTGCCCCCTTCGGTCAAGAGAATGCCGTTCCGCATTATCTTGCGCGAGGTGTGTTCTTGGAACAAGCAAAAGCGGTAGGGGCTGAGAAGAACCATCTCTCAGCACGGCTCTCCGATGGGGTTGATAGCGTAGCGGCCATCATGTTCCGCTGTCCGAATATCACGGAGATGCTCAGGTGCAAATGCGCGCTCGATGCGGTGTTTCGTCTGCAGATCGATACCTGGAAGAACTATCGAAGCGTCAAAGCGATGGTGGACCATATCGCGCCGCTCGATGCTTCGGGTTGCTCAGGCTGCGATCAGGCGACCACTTCCTTTCTTCACGAGCTGAGCGATTCGTACTGCGACACCTATTCTTCTACTTATCCTAGGGCGGTGGAAGAATCTTCGGACGCTTTCGTTGAGAGTAATCGCGATCAGTGGGAGCTGCTTGCGAAGAGAGAACCGCAAGCCCTGCGAAGCAAGCTCGTTTCTGCTCTCATCGGAACGGCTTCGCTCCATGAAGCGCAAACGAAGACGCTCGAGCTGCTCGATGCAGGGGAGTCGGTGTTCTCGGTTATGGGAACGGGGCGAGGTAAATCGCTCATCTTCCATCTCTTTGCGATCGAACTTGCGCTCAAGCAGCACAAACAGAGCATCTTTCTCTATCCGTTGCGTGCGCTCATTTCTGATCAGGCGTTCCATCTGCAAGAGGTGGTTTCGCGCTTCGGCATAACCGTCGAAGTGCTCATGGGGGCTACCCCGCAAGAAGAGCGTACGCGTATTCTTGCCGGTCTTGAGCAGGGACGTGTTGACATCATTCTCACTACGCCAGAATACCTTGCTTGTCATGTGTATGAACTTGCAAAGAAGGGCTCATTCGGATTCGTGACGATCGACGAGGCTCATCATGTGGGACTGGCGCGCGAGGATTTCCGCGTTGCCTACAAGCATATTTGCGATTGCCTGCACGCGCTCGGCGATCCGCAGGTTCTCGCCGTTACCGCGACCGCTAACGATGCGATTGCGAAAAGCTTGATCGACCTCTTGCCGCTCGATGTCTATGTGACAGATGAGCGGGCGCGCACCAATCTGCATATCGACGATAAGCGCAACATACGCAAGCGCGATCTCTACCTTGCTTCGATCATCGCTTCGGGGGAGAAGACGATCGTGTATGTGAATTCTCGTATGGAAACGATCATGCTCACCAAACGGTTGCGCGAGTTGGTGCCTCATCTTGCGTGGCGTATCGGCTTCTATAACGCCGGGCTTACTCGCGCGGAGCGCAACCGGATCGAAGAACTGTTCCGCAATGACGAACTGGGCGTGCTCATTGCCACCTCAGCCTTCGGCGAAGGGGTCGATCTTCCTCATATCCGCCATGTGGTGCTCTACCATATGCCCTTTTCAGAAGTTGAGTTCAACCAGATGAGCGGACGCGCAGGGCGCGATGGGGAGGATGCTTTCATCCATCTGCTCTTCGGGCGCAATGATGGCTCGATCAACCAATCGATCTTGCACGAGATGACGCCCACGCACGACAACATGGCACAGATCTATCGTGAGTTGCGTCGTCAGCAGAAGGCGAGTGAGGAGCGCTTCTATGCGTTCGCGTTCGATCAACTTGCAAGAAGCGTTACGTCGCTGTTCCCGACCTTCTCAGTCTCTATCGATCAGACGCGCTCGGGCGTCGCGGTGTTCGAAGAGCTTGGTTTGGTCGAAACGCGTACCGAACAGGTGAATAACAATACGCATCACTTCATTCATGTCGTAGACTATAAAGGTAAAGTGGATTTGATAGACAGTGTCCGCTATCGCGAAGGCGTGGACGAGATCGCTTCCTTCGATCGTTTCAAGGATTGGGTGCTTGCTTGCTCCGCTGAAGAGCTTGAGCGCTGTGTCCAAAAGCCGCTTATGCCGCACACTGAAGAAGAGAGGTAGTGAGATGCCGCCTAAGAACGCAACACAAAACCCATCGGGCAGCACGACCTCGATCGATCCCTTCATCGCTGCAGCTACTACTGCGCCGCAGGGGTTTTCAGCTGAAGAGCGCTTCGAGGCGCTCCTTGAGCTTACCGCAGGCTATCTGAACGAAGATGAACAGGCGCTCTTGAAGCGCGCTTTTGCATTCGCTTCCGAAGCGCATGGAGACCAGAAACGCAAATCGGGCGAGCCTTTCGTCATTCATCCGGTCGAGGTCGCTATCATCCTTGCTGATCTGCGCATGGATGTCGAAGTGCTCTGTGCGGCGCTTCTGCATGATACCGTAGAAGATACTGCGGCAACTAAAGAACAGGTGGCAGAAGAGTTCTCGCCGCAGATCGCAGAGCTGGTTGACGGCGTGACGAAGATCTCGAAGATCGAGGTTGAAGACTTGAACGATGAGCAAGCACAGACGTTCCGCAAGATGCTCGTAGCGATGAATCGCGACATTCGCGTGGTGGTCATCAAGCTTGCCGACCGCTTGCACAACATGCGCACGCTTTCTGCTCTGCGCGAAGATCGACGCATCTTCAAGTCACGCGAAACGCGCGAGATCTATGCGCCGATCGCGCACCGCCTTGGTATCAGCTCTATCAAGTGGGAACTCGAAGACCTCGCTTTCTTCTATCTTGAGCCGAACAAATTCAAACAGGTTTCGCGCATGGTTTCAGAAACCCGCCATGAGCGCGAGGAATATCTGCAGAACGTCATCGACATCCTGAAAGAGGAAATGGAGAAGATCGGCGTTGAGGCGCGCTTCATGGGGCGCCCGAAACATCTCTACTCCATCTATTCGAAGATGACGAAGAAGGGCAAAGGCTTCTCTGAGGTATACGACCTGATCGCGGTGCGCATCATCGTAGACTCCGTGAGCGATTGCTATTCGGTGCTCGGTGCGGTTCATACGCTCTGGCACCCGATGCCAGGGCGCTTCAAAGACTACATCGCCATGCCGAAGTTCAACATGTATCAAAGCCTGCATACCACGGTCATCGGTCCTGCTGGCCGTCCGCTCGAGGTGCAGATCCGAACCGAAGAGATGCATCGCGTGAGCGAATATGGCGTTGCAGCTCATTGGCGCTATAAGGAAAGCGGCACACGCAAGGGCGATAAGGACCTCGAGAAACAGATCGCCTGGCTGCGTGAGATGGTCGACTGGCAAGACGAGACGAAGGATTCGCGCGAGTTCTTGAAATCGCTCAAAGTTGGCTTGGCACCGAAAGAAGTTTACGTGTTCACCCCGAAGGGCAAAGCACTCAGCTTACGTGTCGGTTCCACGCCGGTCGATTTTGCTTACGCGATCCATACTGAAGTAGGTAACCACTGCGTGGGCGCGAAGGTCAATGGCAGCATCGTGCCGCTCAGCTACGAACTTCAACAGGGCGATCGCGTCGAGATCCTCACGCAGAAGAGCGCCAGTCCTTCGCGCGATTGGCTCAACATCGTGAAGACCCCTTCTGCACGTTCGAAGATCCGTTCGTATTTCTCGAAGATCTCCCGTGGCGACGATCTTCAAGCAGGGCACGATAAGCTCACGCGCGAAATGCGCAAGCACGGGCTGGGCATCTCTTCGGCGCAATCGATGCGTGCGATCAAGCAGGTTGCAGAGACCCTTGGGTTCAAGGATTCCGATGATATGCTCGTCAAGATCGGCAACGGCAAGGAAAGCGCACAGCTCGTTGCCAACCGCTTGTTGAAGATCCTGGTCGACAAGGGAACCGAAGATGCTGAAAAGCCTGGTATTGGCACCTCAGCTTCCTCAACAGGCAAGATGCCTCCTATGCTCACGAGCGTCAAGCGCCCGAAGAAACATGAGACGCATGCGGATAACGGCATCGTGGTGCGCGGCATCGATGATGTTCTCGTGCGTCTTTCGCGCTGCTGCAACCCGGTTCCTGGCGATGACATCGTTGGATTCGTCACGCGCGGACGCGGTGTTTCGGTTCATCGCAGCGATTGTCCGAATGCGCAGGATCTCAGGCGTCATCCCGAACGCATCATCGAGGTGCATTGGGCTGATACTGCGCCTTCGGGCAAGGTTTCTTTCAATGTCGAGATCTTGATCGAGGCGCTTGACCGCCTGAATCTGCTTCTCGATGTAGCGAAGGTCTTCGCCGATAATGGAGCGAACGTGCTCTCAGTCTCTTCTACCACTCATCGTGATAGCATGGTCGAGATGCGTTTTCTCTTTCAAGTTTCAGACACGACCGCTATTTCGCGCATCCTGCAGCGTCTCCAGTCGGTCGAAGGGGTATTCGAGGCGCGGCGCATGATGCCGAATGCGACTTCGGATTCAAAATAAGGGCTTACTGCGTTTTACGGCAGTGAAAAGGAGGGATTGTCCATGTCAACTATAGAGATCACCCGTGGAGAGCGCGGCTTCATCGTTACTGGCGCTTGCGTGGATATCGAATTTCTCATTTTAGGAATGATCCAGAACAACACCTATTTCATCAGCGATGGCGAAGGTTTGCTCGTAGTGGATCCATCTGCGGATGTGAACCGCATCATGGCGCTCATCGGTGATCGTAAGCTCGATGCGATCATCTGCACGCATCATCACAGCGATCACGTAGGTGCGCTCAAAGAGCTGAAAGAGGCGACTGGCGCTTGCGTTTATGCCTCCGCAATCGATACTCCGGTCATCGAGAATCAACCAGCTCCAGATTTCGGTCCGCTCGTTGCTTCATGCAAGGTCGATAAGATGCTGAATGATGGTGATACGCTCACGGTTGGCAATATGAAATGGAAGGTCATTGCAACGCCTGGTCATACTCCTGGTGGCATTTGCTTGTTCCTCGATTCTGAATACGGTGAATATATCGAGCGAGCGAACGTCCTCATCTCAGGAGATACCCTCTTTGCAGGTTCTATCGGACGTACGGATTTCGAGGGCGGCAATGATGCGCAGATGCGCAAATCACTTAAGCGTCTCTCGCAGCTGCCCGATGATACGCTCGTGCTCCCTGGTCATAACTCCCTTACCACGATCGGTGATGAACAACGTCGTGTCTTTCGCTACTTCTGCTGAAGTAACCGTTACAATAGAGAAGACTCGTGTATGTCCTCATGCACGAAGGATTGCGCTAAGAGCACAGAGCTTTTGAGGAGTTATCATCCTATGAAACGGAGAACCACCAAGTTCAACTATTATGATGCCTTCGCTTCGCAGGCGGAGCTTGCTGCGAAAGAAGCAGAGCTGCTCATGCTGGTGGTCGAGAACTTCGACCGCGCCGAGAAACTTCAGGAATACCTACCAGAAGCACATCGGATCGAAAATGAAGCTGATGAAGTGCATCATCGCATCCACGATGCGCTCTTGCCCGATTTCGTGCCACCACTTGATCGTGAGGACATCACCTCGATCGCTTCTTCGCTCGACGAAGTGGTCGACTTGATCGAAGAACTTATCTTGAGCTTCTATATGTACGATGTGCGTTTCATGCATACTGATGCGATCGAATTCGCGAAGATATTGCAGAAGTCTTGCATCGCACTGTGTGGTGCTGTGAAGGAGTTCCCGCGGGCGCGTAAGTCCGATCCGTTCAAAGCGGCTGTTGTTGAGGTCAATGATCTTGAGGAAGAAGCCGATCGTCTCCATCTTGAAGCTATGCGACGCTTGTTCACTGAAGATTCTGAACACTTCATGCGCGTTATGGTTTGGTCATCGATCTTCAGTCTGTTCGAAGACTGCATCGACCAGTGTGAAACGATCGCTGATCGTATGAGTGCGATCATGCTCAAGAACGGCTAGCAGCTTAGATCGCACGATGTAAGCCAAACAGGCTATGTATTTTGTTGGCTTCGCATCGACTATTACGCTTACAGAAAAATACTTTCCTCTAGCTGCGCGGACATCTTGCCCGTGCATGATTGTGTTATGTTTGTTGTACAGTTTTCTTAAGAAGAAAGTTAACCATGTCACTTGTTGTTGCTAAGTTCGGCGGCACTTCGGTTGCTTCGCCTGAACGCATCCAGAATGTTGCAAAACGCCTCATCCAAAAGAAGGAAGAGGGAAATCAGGTTGTTGCTGTGGTTTCCGCTATGGGTAAGACGACCGACGAACTACTCGACCTTGCAAATGCAGTGAATACCATTCCTGCTAAACGTGAGATGGATATGCTGCTCTCAACGGGCGAGCAGGTCAGCATGGCGTTGCTGGCGATGGCTATCCAAGCGCTCGGCCATGAGGCCATGGGCTTCACGGGTTGGCAAGCAGGCATCGTTACGGACGATGAATTCTCCAGTGCGAAGATCGAGATCGTTCAGGCAGATCGTATTCGTGAAGAGCTTGACCGCGGTGCGATCGTAGTGGTCGCAGGCTTCCAGGGTCTTACGCATGATGGAGATATCACTACGCTTGGCCGTGGCGGTTCGGATACTACGGCGGTTGCTTTGGCATCGGGTCTCGATGCAGATGTATGTGAGATCTATTCGGATGTTGACGGCATCTATACGGCAGACCCGCGTGTGGCTCCGCGTGCTCGCAAACTCGATGTGGTTTCCTATGATGATATGCTCGAGCTTTCGAGCGAAGGTGCAGGAGTCCTGCAATCGCGTGCGGTCGAATTTGCGCGCAAATACAAGGTGGTCATTCATTCCCGTTCGGCATTTAGTGATGAGCCGGGAACTATCGTCAAGGAGGTTGCTCCAAACATGGAACACGCCATTATCACGGGCATTGCCCACGATACATCGGAGATGAAGGTCACCATTCGTGGTCTTGCGGATGAAGCAGGCATGGCAGCGCGCGTTTTTGCGCTTCTTGCGAGCAACCGTGTTTCGGTTGACATGATCATCCAGAACGCAACGAGCGGCGGCAACGCTAACATCAGCTTCACCTTCCCAGGCTCGCAGCGCGATCTTGCGCTTGCAGCGGTGGATGAGATCGCGAAGGAGCTCAACGCCTCAGAGGTCTTCGTGGATGAGAATATCGCGAAGGTTTCTCTGGTTGGCACGGGCATGAAATCGAGTCCTGGTGTTGCTGCGCGTGCGTTCAGAGCGCTTGCTGACAACAAGGTCAACATCTTGATGATCTCCACCAGCCCGATCCGTATTTCAGTTGTGGTCGATGGCGATCAAGTTGACACAGCGGTTCAGTGCCTCCATACCGAATTCGGACTCGATTCAGATACCATTTTTGAAGAAACGCAGCTTTCCGCGGAAGAGATCGCTGCAAAGATGAATAAAGGACGTTAGATCATGACTTGGACAAATGAAATCCCTGCAAATCCTGTTGTTGCTATCGCAGGCGCTACAGGCGCAGTTGGTCGCGAATTCCTCGAAGTCTTGCATGACCTCGATTTTCCCGCATCTGAGGTGCGTGCGCTTGCTTCTTCTCGCTCTGCAGGCAAGAAGCTTCCTTTCAAGGGCTGCGGGCAAGTTCCTGCAGGAGAGCTGGTCGTTGAAGAGATGACCCCAGAAAGCTTCGAAGGGGTCGATATCGCTCTCTTTTCGGCGGGCGCAGGTGTATCGAAACAGATGCGCGAAGCGGTTGTGAAAGCGGGAGCGGTCATGATCGACAATTCGAGCGCGTTCCGTATGGATGAAGATGTGCCGCTCGTGGTTCCCGAAGTCAATCCTGAAGACGTTACGTGGCACAATGGCGTGATCGCGAACCCGAATTGCTCCACTATTCAGATGGTGGTTGCCTTGAAGCCGCTTCATGATATCGCTCCTATCAAGCGCGTGGTCGTTTCGACGTATCAGGCAGCATCAGGCGCAGGCGCTGCGGCTATGGATGAACTCTACGAGCAGTCCCGTGAATTCCTGGAGGGCAAAGATCTTACTGTCGATGCGTTTGCTCACCAGATCGCATTCAATGTGATCCCGCATATCGATGTGTTCATGGAAGATGCTTCTACGAAGGAAGAGTGGAAGATGGTCGTCGAGACGAAGAAGATCATGCATGATGATGACTTGGCGGTAAGCGCAACCTGCGTGCGTGTTCCTGTGCTTCGTTGCCATGGTGAATCGATCAACGTCGAATTCAAGAGCGATATCACGCCAAAACAGGCGCGTGAGGCACTTGAGAAGGCGCCGAATGTGGTCGTCATGGATGATACGGATAACAAGCTCTACCCTATGCCTGGATTGCTTGCCGGCACGAATGACACTTTTGTTGGACGCCTGCGCAAGGATTCTTCTGTTGAGAACGGATTGGCGTTCTGGGTTGTTGCCGATCAGATCCGCAAGGGTGCAGCGCTCAATACGGTGCAGATCGCTCAGCTTCTGCTTCCGTAGTTGTTCCTGTGGACAAAAGGCTTTCAAGCGTGAGGGTGTTTACCTTCACGCTTTTTGTTTGCCAGGAAACACAACTATTACAATTAATGAGTTCTCTTTATCCATGTAGAGTAGCTTGTTAGTATTGGGGTCAATCAAAGGGAAGGAGCAGCCATGAATAAAGAAAAGATTCGGGTTGTGCAATACGGATGTGGCAAGATGGCGAAATATACGCTTCGCTATCTTTATGAGAATGGCGCCGAGATCGTTGGGGCGATCGATACGAATCCAGAGATCATAGGTATGGACGTAGGAGACTATGCTCAGCTGGGTGTGAAGCTTGGGGTGCTCATATCGGATGATGCCGATAAGGTGCTCGACGAATGCGATCCGCAGATTGCAGTGGTCACGCTCTTCAGCTTCATGAAGGACATCGAGCCGGCGCTCATTGACTGTGTTTCGCGCGGCATTAACGTGGTAACCACTTGCGAAGAAGCAATTTACTCTTGGACTACTTCGCCCGAGATAACCAATCGTATCGACGCGCTCGCTAAAGAATGCAACTGCACGGTTACGGGTGCTGGTATGCAAGATATCTATTGGATCAACATGGTCGGTTGTGTTGCGGGTGGTGTTCATCGTATCGATCGTATCGAAGGCGCTACCAGCTACAACGTTGAAGATTATGGGCTTGCGCTTGCGAAAGCGCATGGCGTGGGTCTTACTCCTGAAGAGTTCGAGCAGACGCTTGCGCACCCTGACGAGATCGAGCCTTCGTATGTGTGGAACTCGAACGAGTCTCTTTGCAATTTGATGGGATGGACAATCAAGAGCCAGACACAGAAGAGCGTTCCGTTCATCGCTGAGGTTGATACCTATTCCGAGACGATGGGTAAGACCATCCCAGCAGGAAAATGCATTGGCATGAGCGCCGTGGTCACTACTGAGACCCATCAAGGACCCGTCATCGTGACGCAATGCATCGGTAAGGTGTATGGTCCTGATGATGGCGATCTTTGCGATTGGAAGATCCTTGGCGAGCCTGATACGGAATTTGCGGTCACAAAACCAGCGACGGTCGAGCACACGTGCGCCGATATCGTCAACCGCATTCCAACGGTGATCGATGCGCCTGCAGGGTACATCACGGTCGATCAGCTCCGCCCGGTCGAATACCTCACTTATCCGATCAATCTTTATGTGGAAAGCGATCCCTATCAGCATGGCTATCTGTTCGCTGATGGCGGGGAGGATCATGGCGAAGATTGCTGCTGTGACGGTAGGCATGGGCATCATCACCATCATCACGATGCTGATTGCAAGTGCAAGAAGGGCAAGAAGAACAAGCGTTCAAAGAAGAAGTAGACATCCTGCGTAAGAGATTCGTTTCGTCTGCGAATGCCGAGAATAAGGTGGACGAGAGGGGTAAAGATACCACCCTTGGAAAAAGTGCTCGTTCTTTCTTGACGAATGTAACTAATACCGATAATATACCGATTCGCGTCAAGTTCTTGTGGCGCAACGCTCATTGGGGTGTCGTCTAATGGTAGGACAGCGGTTTCTGGTACCGTATGTGAGGGTTCAACTCCTTCCACCCCAGCCAACATGGCCCCGTCGTCTAGCGGTTTAGGACGCCGCCCTCTCAAGGCGGAGATCGCCGGTTCGAATCCGGTCGGGGCTACCAGTTGAAGCAAAAAAGGCCGAGCATCATGCTTGGCCTTTTTCTTGTCATCTTGCAGAATTTGTTACGTAGAGCGAAAATGCGAGGATGCTCAAGCTTGCCATCTCTCTCGAATCTTTGCTTTGTGGCTGAGTTTATCCTGCTTGTTTCATATTTTTAGTTGTGATAGCATGCAAAAATTCTTATGAGCTGTGTTTGCAGTCTTACAAGGAGGTGCTTCTTATGCTGGAAGACATCTCGGAATATCAAGCGATAGAACACGCGTTCACTGAATCGCGCACCCCTCTTTTTGTCCGTAAACGTCTGCTTGCTATGCTCCTTGCGCGCCGGAGGGCCTTGCGCGTTATCTGTGCCCCAGCGCACTTCGGAAAATCGGTTTTAGCATATCAATATGCGCATGAAGTGTTTGCAGATGAGGCGGTCTTCTGGATTGATGCGAGCGAACCGACCTTTCTCATTTCGCTTGATGAGGCTCGGGCTAAAGAATCGTTGATGAAAGCAGAGTCGCAAGGGAAGAGCGAGGGTGCATCGAGGCTCTTCATCATCGACAATTGCCCTACGCTTGGCATAGATCGCTTTTCAACCTTATGCTCTGTGGTCGATGCGATACTTGACGCGGGCGATGAGGTTATCCTGACCACTAAAGATCTACGGTGGATGAAGATCAAAAAGCCTTATCCTGAAGTGATCGATGCACAACTTCTTTTGCTCGACAAGCATGAGCGAAACATTAGAACAAGGTCGCTTCAAGAAGATGAGGCGCATAAGCGGGGGATAGCTGAGAACGAATCGAATTTGAGCGCGATAGTGGGTTATCCTCGAAGCGCAGCGCAGGCGCACAAATTGTTTTTCGATACGCTGATGGAGCAAGAGATAACATCTTCGGTGGAGGCTTTGACCCTCATCATGCTCATGCTTGAAACAGGTGCGCTTCATGAGCTCAGCACCTATGTAGGAGCGTTTGATAGTGCACTCATGTGTGATCTTGAATATGCGTATCCTTATGTTGGCATCACGCCGCTCAGTCCGCTCTTTTCCTGTGTGGTTCTTTCGGAAAAGGAGCGATTCATGCTCTTGTGCAAGCATCTTTCGGATATGCGCGTAAAGCTCGGTATGTTCGAAAGTGATGAGCTGCTCGTTGAATGCTTGCTGAAGCATTTGCTCAAACGCGATCGATTGGAGCTTGCAACGCAACTTGCTTGTGGGTTGTCGCAAGTTACGAAACGCGCCAGCTTCTTCGATACGCACGCAATGAGCTTTCTCTATGCGGGCAAGCCTCTTGCGCTGCTCGCGCTCGCTCGTACGCTTCCACGTGAGCGTTTCAGCTCCGAAAGAAGAATGAGAGCGATCGTTCTTGCGCTTGCTTTGATAGGAGAAGCAGAAAGCGCTCAAAGGCTCTTGCACGCGGCGCCTCAGTTCATCTCTGAGCAAAAGAAGCCCGCTCCTCTTTCAGGTGAATCGCTCGTATTCGCGGGTGGATCATGCCCTGAACTCAGTGAAGCGCTGGTCTATATCCTGCTCGTTGGCATTGAGAGTCATGACCGAGTGCGGGTGAGTTCTTTGATCTCATCATGCATTCAGCAGCTAGGAAACGCCTCTTCTCTTCACGCGCCCGAACGGCCGATGCTCTCGCGCGATCTGGTACGGATGCTTGCCTATGCGCTCGAGGACCCTCTCAAGGGCTTCGAGAAGCTCCAAGCACTTACGAGCAGTGGCTACAGTGCGAAAGAGAGCCTCTTTGCACTCTGTGTCTTTGCGCGGATGCTGCTTTTTGTATGGACTGACCATCTAGAGGAAGAAACGCTAAAAGAGCGAAATCGATCAGGTCTTTTCGATGAGCTGGAAGAGCGGGAGCAGAATATGCTCACAGAGTTCGAGCATTTGATGACGCGTTCTTTAGTGCGTTGTACTAAACTTCTTGTTCCCAACAGTATCGAGTTGCTGCTATTTGATTCTGCACACGTGCTTTTCGGTGAGCGCGTGTATCAATTCCTCAATGATGCGATTCTGACTCGTATCCAAACGCTGCGGGAATCACTCATCGCACAGCGTCGTACCTGGAGACAAGGGCACCAGAGTGAGAATCTGCTCGTCTGCTGCGATGACGAACCGCTCGATCAGCTTGCGCCTGCAGGAAAGAAGGCTTTGCGCATCAATATGTTCGGGCGTTTTGAGATCGAAGCACGCGATCCAGGCATCATGATCAAGACTAAAGTGCGCAAACAGCTTCGTCTTCTGATCGCGCTTCTGGCAATAAATGATGGCCGTGAAGTTGCTCGCCCTTGGATCCAGCAAACGATGTGGCCGAATTCGTCCGAGCGCAATGCGCGTCAAAGCCTGTATTCGATGTGGAGTTTGCTTAACAAGAGCATTCTCGATCGTGATGGCGATTGTCCATTCTTCGAGAGCTACCCTCAGTCGGTCGCGCTCAATTCCGCGCTTGTTGAAACCGATACGCAGCTCTTAACCTCGATTTGCAAGCGCCTTCGTTATGAGACGCTCGATATTCCGCTTTACGAGAAGGCGATAGAAGCGATCGAGGATATCTATCGCGGACCGCTTCTGCCAGGAGATGAAACTGCTGAAGTGCTCGCATCACGCAAGCAATATCATGATCGTTTGATCGAGGCGCTTGTCAACGGGGGAGAGCAGCTGCGCAAAATAGGCGAGACTGCCCTTGCATTGCGCTATTTCCGTTTCGCATTCGACAATGAGCCGACACGCGAGGATGTATGCTATCTTCTCATGCTCACGCTTTGGAAGCTGGGTCGCCATGGTGAAGCGCTCAACGAGTATTTCGTATGCAGACGCGCCCTCATCGATCGCTTCGGCATCGAAGGAACCGTCAAGCTTCGCAAGCTCTACGATGTGATCCTTGCCGACGCTTCTTAGATTCCGTGGTGAGCTTGTGGAAGCGCGCCTGAACTTAATGTATGTTCGATGCACAAGTAGGGCTTTTGGATGAAAAAGCGTACAATGTTACCGATCAAATGAGCGCATTATGGCGCAAACGGATGAGTAACCATAGCGGTCGCGTGGGGCGCGTTTCTGCGCGACCGTGATCTTAAAGAGAAAGTAGGGCCCTCTAATGGGATTCTTTACCAAGCTTTTGAGCATGGGCGAAGATAAGCCTTTGAAGAACTATCAGAAAGTGGTCGAAGGCATCAACGCGCTCGAGCCGTTCATGGAGGCGAAAAGCGATGAAGAGCTCTCGCATATGACCGTTGAATTGCGCGAACGTCTCGATCAGGGTGAGACGCTTGATGATGTGCTGCCAGAAGCATTCGCTGCGGTTAGAGAAGCGAGCAAGCGCACGCTCGGACTTCGCCACTTCGATGTGCAGCTCATCGGCGGCATGGCGCTTCATGATGGCAAGATCGCTGAAATGAAGACGGGCGAAGGTAAGACGCTCGTATCGACCCTTGCAGGATACCTTAATGCGCTTCCTGGGAACAATGTGCATATCGTTACCGTAAACGACTATCTTGCCGCACGCGACAGTCAGTGGATGGGACAAGTCTACGAGTTTCTTGGCATGAAGGTTGGTCTTCTGCAAAACGGAATGGATCCTGAAGAGAAGATTCCGCAGTATCAGGCCGATGTGACCTATGGCACGAACTCGGAATTTGGTTTCGACTATTTGCGCGATAATATGGTCGCACGTGCGGATCGCCGCGTCCAGCGTGGTCATAGTTTTGCGATCGTAGACGAGGTTGACTCGATCCTTATCGATGAAGCGCGTACGCCGCTCATCATCTCTGGTGCAGGTTCGCAGGCAGCCGAGCTCTATCAGAAGTTCGCTGCTATCGTCCCTTCGCTTCGGCGCAACGTGGATTTCGAAATGGATGAAGCGAAGAAGACCATCTACACCACTGAAGCAGGTCTTGAAAAGGTTGAATTCCAGCTTGGTATCGAAGACTTGTATGGCGATCCTTCAGGTCAGATGCCTAATCATCTTCAGCAGGCGCTTAAAGCGCAGTTCCTCTTCCATCGCGATGTCGACTACGTTGTGCAAAATGGCGAAGTGAAGATCGTCGATGAATTCACAGGCCGTATCATGGAAGGTCGTCGCTATTCTGAAGGTCTTCATCAGGCGCTCGAGGCGAAAGAGCATGTGCTCGTGCGCCAGGAGAATCAAACGCTTGCAACCATCACGTTGCAGAACTTCTTCAGGCTCTACGACAAGCTCTCTGGCATGACCGGTACTGCTATGACTGAAGACTCGGAATTTCGTCAGATCTACGATCTGCCTGTTCAGCCTATTCCGCCGAATCGCCCAGTCGTTCGTGATGATAAGAACGACCTTATCTATCGTACGATCGATGCGAAGTTCAATGCGGTCGCAGACGATATCGCTGAGCGTCACTCCCATGGTCAACCTTGTTTGATCGGTACGGTTTCGATCGAGAGTTCAGAACGTTTGAGCCGCTTGCTCTCTAAGCGTGGCATCAAGCACGAGGTGCTGAACGCAAAGAATCACGAGCGTGAGGCTTCGATCGTTGCTCAGGCAGGGCGCAAGGGCGCGGTAACGATCGCAACGAACATGGCTGGTCGTGGTACGGACATCTTGCTGGGCGGCAATCCCGATGTGCTTGCGCAGGAATTCTTGGCGGAAGAGCTTGAAGAGGGCGAAGAGCCCACTACGGAACAATATGAGGCAGCCCGTGATCGTGCGGTTGCTATTACTGATCAGGAGAAGATCGAGGTCAAGGCTGCTGGTGGTCTGTGCGTGATCGGTACCGAACGCCACGAGAGCCGTCGAATCGACAACCAGCTCCGTGGTCGTTCTGGACGTCAGGGAGACCCAGGCGTCACGCAGTTCTATCTTTCGCTTGAAGACGATCTCATGCGCTTGTTCGGTGGTTCGAAAATGGACTCGATCTCGAACATGATGCAAAAAACACATCTTCCCGAAGATCAGCCTATCCAGGCTTCGATGGTCTCGAAAGCGATCGAGACCGCTCAGCGTCAGGTCGAATCGGTGAACTTCTCTGCACGTAAGAACGTGCTTGAATACGATGATGTCATGAACTTGCAGCGTAAGGCTATCTATAAGGAGCGCAATGCGATCCTTGAGGGGAAGAATCTTACCGAACGCATCCCCGATATCATCGAAGACGCGGTAGAGGCGAATGTGCTCGAATGGGTTTCGCCGAAGATGGCTAGCGACGACTGGGATATCGAGCCGCTCGATCAATGGCTTGAGCAGATGACGGGCAGTAGTGATCTTAAGGTAGAGAACCTCGATCATGATGACAACGCCTATACGCTCATCGATCTTATTTGTGAATACTTCCAGGATCGCTACGATACACGCGCAGAGCAGATCGGTCCGATCTTCGAAGATATTCAGTCTCAGGTCATGCTTCGCTTCATCGATACGAAATGGATGGCGCACCTGCAAGATATGGACTATCTGAAAGCTTCGATTGGCTTACGCGCCTATGGTCAGCGAGATCCGCTCGTTGAGTATCGTGAAGAGGCGCATGCGATGTTCCAGGCGCTTACTTCTTCGATCTACGAAGACTTCTTGCGTTTTTTGCTTCGTGCTCCGATCGTGGTTCAAGAGGTAACGCCGGTCGAGGAAACGCCGCTTGATGGTGCGGTGAGTTATTCCAATCCTGAAGAGAGCCTTAATTCGGGTGCAACGCAGGCGCAGCGTGTCCGTCAGGCGGCTGTTCAGGCGCAGGGGATGCCAGCGGAAAACCCCAAGGAATCCATGCCTGCGCGCAATGTTCCTGTTGAGAAGGACAAGAACGATCCTTATGCGAATGTGGGCCGTAATGATCCGTGTCCTTGCGGCAGTGGCAAGAAATTCAAGAAATGCCACGGTGCTCATGCGTAAGTGCGTTATGGTGGTATCACATTAGATTGAATGCATGAGGTTTCCCATCTATGATCACGCTTGATGCAGCGCGCAAACGCCTTGGCGATGCACGCGGTTTTCTCCATATCGATGAATGCGAAGGCGAACTTGAAGAACTCGAGACCCAGATCGCCGCAGCGGATTTCTGGGACGATATCGACCGAGCCCAGCGCGTTTCGAAGCGCGCTTCCGATGTTCGCGATCTTCTCACGCGCTATGCTTCGGCGCAAAAGTTGCTTGAAGATGCACAGACTGCCTCAGAGCTTGCTCAAGAAGATGAGAGCTTTCAAGAAGAAGAGAATGCATGCCTTACGCGTCTTGAGGAGATGCTCGATGCGTTCGAGATCGAATCGTGGTTCGATGGGCCGTATGATGATTCCGGTGCGATCCTTACGATTCATCCAGGCAGTGGAGGATTGGAGGCTCAGGATTGGACTGAGATGCTCTACAAGATGTATTCCCATTATGCCGATAAGAAAGACTGGAAAACGAGACTGCTCGATCTTGTCCCAGGGGAAGGGATCGGGCTCGATCGTGTGAGCATGCAGATCGAAGGGCGTCATGCTTATGGTATGTTGCGCAGTGAAACGGGCGTTCATCGTTTGGTCCGCATTTCACCTACCGATGAGAAGAAGCGCCGCCATACCACGTTTGCTGCAGTCGAAGTGGTTCCCGTACTCGAAGAGAACGACATCGAGATCGAGATCGATCCAAATGACGTGCGCGTGGACGTCTATCGCTCAAGCGGGCCGGGCGGACAGAGCGTGAACACGACCGATTCAGCGGTGCGTCTCACGCATGTCCCCACGGGCATCGTGGTCACCTGTCAAAACGAAAAGTCGCAGCTTCAAAACAAAGAAGCAGCCTTCCGTGTTTTGCGCGGTAAGCTCTATGAGCATGAAGAACAGGCGCGGGCTGCGGAACTTGCTGAGCTCAAGGGCGAGAAGATGGACAACTCATTTGGCAGCCAGATACGTAACTATGTGCTGTATCCCTATCGACTGATCAAGGATACTCGTAGTAATATCGAGAGCGGAAACGTTGATGCTGCTCTCGATGGTGATATCGATCAGTTCGTTATTGGATATCACCGTTGGCGCGCTTCGCAATAATCGCATCTTCATTCGAAAGGAAATCCATGGCATCTGCTCATGCAAAACAAAAAGCCAACGCCATGCGAAAGGACATCATCGAGATGATCCACGAAGCAGGCAGTGGGCATCCAGGAGGGTCTCTCTCGTGCACCGATATCCTGGCGGCGCTCTATTTTGGCGATATTATGACCTACGACCCCGCTTATCCTTCTTCTGATACGCGCGATCGTTTCATCCTCGCGAAGGGTCATGCAGCTCCTGCGCTCTACGCGGCGCTTGCAGAAGCTGGATTCTTCCCCAAAGAAGAGCTCAAGACCCTTCGTAAGCTCGGAAGCAGGCTTCAAGGTCACCCCGATTCAAAGTTGCTTCCTGGCGTGGAAGTATCTACCGGTTCACTCGGACAGGGCCTTTCGGTTGCTGCGGGGCTCGCAGCTGGCCTTCGCCTTAAAGGGGGCGATCAAAAGGTCTATACGGTCTTGGGCGATGGCGAATGCGAAGAAGGCCAGGTGTGGGAAGCGGCCAATTTCGCTGCAGCTGAGGCACTCGGCAATCTTATCGCGATCGTTGATTCTAATGGATTGCAGATCGATGGTCAGGTTTGTGATGTGTGTTTTGCTGGTGAGCTCGATGAGAAGTTCGCTGCTTTCGGCTGGGAGGTCCATCACGTTGATGGGCATGATATCGACGCTCTTATCGCTCTCTTTGCTTCATTGCCACGCAAAGCAACAGGAAAACCTCAAGCTATCATCGCAAAGACTGTGAAGGGGAAAGGAGTTTCCTTCATGGAGAATCAAGTAGGCTGGCACGGTAAAGCTCCCGATGCGCAGCAGACCGAACAGGCGCTTGCAGAACTCGAAAGCGAGGTAGACGGTGATTAAACTAGCAGATGCTACGCAAGCACAGGAAAAGAAAGCTACCCGCGCTGCCTATGGCAAAACGTTGGCAGAACTCTACGAACAGGGCTTGCCGATCGTAGCGGTTGATGCCGATCTTTCTGGTTCAACCACCACGAAAGCGTTCGCTCAAGCAGGAGAGGAAGAGAGCAAGCGCCTCTTCAATGTGGGTATCGCTGAGCAGAATATGATCGATGTTGCTGCGGGATTGGCGCTTGCGGGCAATATCGCTTTCACTGGTTCGTTCGCGGTGTTCGGCACTGGGCGTTGCTATGATCAGATTCGTAACACGGTCGCTTATGCCAATCTTGATGTGAAGATCGCACCTACCCATGCGGGCATCTCGGTCGGTCCCGACGGTGGCTCTCACCAGATGCTTGAAGATATCTCGCTCATGTGCGGGCTTCCTCCTATGAAGGTACTCGTCCCAGCTGATTATGCTTCTGCCTGTGCAGCGCTGCGTTTGGCTGCTAAAACTCCTGGTCCTGTGTATGTTCGTATGGGTCGTGCGAGCGTTCCCGCCGTATATGCGCCCGATGTTGAACTTGAGCTTGGTAAGGCGTATGTCATCGATGAAGGCACCGATGTTTCGATCATCGCCTGTGGTCTTGAGGTCACTGAAGCGAGAAAAGCCGCAGAGAAACTTGCTGAAGAAGGAATCTCTGCCGAGGTCATCGATGCCTTTTCCGTAAAGCCTCTCGATGCCGATACCATCTTGGCGTCACTTGCTAAAACCGGCTGTGCGGTCGTTGCTGAAGAGCATTCCATCTATGGAGGTCTCTGTTCAGCGGTGAGCGAACTTTGCGCCGAATCGCAGCCCACGCCGCTCGAGTTCGTTGCGGTCCGCGATCGCTTCGGCAAATCGGGAGAGTTTGAAGAACTTATGGCGTATTTTGCTCTCGATGCGGATTCTATCGTCCAGGCAGCGAAAAAAGCGCTCACGCGCAAATAACCTTGCTATAATTTTCTTGTCTCAGAATCGACACTATGAATGGAGCATACTGTGACAAACGATAACGGCGGAAGCGCTGGCAGACATGCCGCAGCGCACGCTACGCCAAATCTTACCGAGCAGCTCTCGCAAGCGCTGCCCACGGTAAATGTCGAAGCAGTGAATCAAAGTACGGGAAATCCCGTTATCACCTTCGACCATGTTACGAAGATCTATGCTGCTCAGCCTAATAAGCCAGCGCTTGATGATGTTTCACTGCATATCTATCCCGGTGAATTCGTTTTCCTCGTCGGACATTCAGGATCAGGGAAGTCAACATTCATCAAGTTGCTCACTCGCGAGCTCACGGCTACTTCTGGTCATATCTATGTTGCAGATGAAGATCTCTCTTCGATGCGCAATTGGCGCGTGCCCTATCTGCGCCGCAACATCGGTTGCGTCTTCCAGGACTTCAAGCTGCTACCGAATAAAACGGTCTTCGAGAACGTTTCGTTCGCCCTCGAAGTAATCGGCAAATCGCGCCACATTATCCGTACGCAAGTGCCTGAGGTGTTGCGTCTGGTTGGTTTGGCAGACAAGCTCGATAAGCTTCCAGATCAACTTTCTGGTGGTGAACAGCAGCGCGTCAGTATCGCGCGCGCGATCGTCAATCGTCCTCCTTTGCTCGTTTGTGACGAGCCAACAGGTAATCTCGACCCGCAGAACTCGCGTGGCATCATGGACTTGCTCGAGCGCATCAATCGCACGGGCACTACCGTGCTCGTTGCTACGCATGATCGCGAGATGGTAGACAATATGCGTCGTCGCGTCGTCGCACTCGATAAAGGTCATCTTACTCGCGACCAGGATAGGGGGGTGTACGGTTTCGATGTCTAGTTTGCTCTATTTCTTCCGTGAATCGCTCACTGGTTTCAAGCGTAATCTTTCAACAGCCTTGGGTTCGATCATCACGATCTTCCTCTCATTGCTCATCATCGGTATCTTCTGCATTTGCGGCGTTATCATCAACAATGTCGTTACTTCGGTCGAAAATCAGGTTTCGATCACGGCTTATGTCGCCGATGATGCTTCTGAGCAGGATATCCATGCGGTTGAGCAGTATATTCAGGAGTTGCCTGGCGTTGAAAGCGTCGATTTCACTACCAAGGATCAGGCGCTCGAGAACTTCACTAACTCGATGACATCGAATCCTGATATCGTCGCTCAGCTCGATGGCGAGAATCCGCTTCCGGCATCGATCGATGTGAACCTTTCGGAAGCACAGTCGGTCTCGGATATCGCGAATCGTATTCTTGAGAATGAAACGTTCGTGAAGATCTGCGATAACCCAGATGATCCTTCTGATTCACTTCAGTATGGTCAGAAGACGGTCGACAAGCTCTTCTCGCTCACTAATGCTATTCGCTATATTGGCATCGGACTCATCGTTGTGCTCGTGCTCATCGCGTTCATCTTCATCAATAACACCATTCGCCTCGCTATCCTCGCACGTCGCAAGGAGATCGCGATCATGCGCTTGGTCGGTGCTTCAAATGGCTTCATCCGTGGACCTTTCCTGGCAGAAGGTGCTCTGCATGCGATCATCGGTTCCTTGCTTGCGATCGGGGTCATCGAGCTCATTCGCATCTTCGCTCTTCCGCGCGTTACCTCAGCTCTTCCATGGCTTCCGATCAATGTTGAGCCGACCACGTTCATTCTTATCTACGTAACGCTTCTCTGTGCTGGCTTGGTCATCGGTTTGCTGGGTTCGGTGTTCGCTATGCGCCGCTACTTGAAGGTCTAGTGTTGGTCGTAGCGCAAAGATTGGCTATCTGTGGAACACGCTTCTCAAAAGAATAAGCTCCAAAAACGCAATGCAAACATCATCAAAATCGTTGGTGTTTGCATTGTTACGATCGTGATCTTCGTCGCAGGGTTCATGTTCAGGGGCAATACGGAGTTGCTCTCGGCGATGGGTTTCACGAGTTTTACTGCAAAGCAGGAAGCAAACCCCGGTCAAACGGTTTCGGGTAATACGTATGATTCCCTTTCGGCGCGTGTCGCTGAAGTGCAAGGCATCATCGCCAACGACAGCGTGGATACCTACGACCTCAATGCTGCAACCACAGCAACACTCGATGCGTTCATCAAAACGATGAACGATCCCTATGCTCGTTATTTCGATGCTGCAAGCTATCAGACCTATTTGAACAGCGTTTCCAGTCCTTCAACGGGCATTGGCGTGCTCTTCGGTGAATCCGATGGATCGTGCTATGTGGTGGATGTGTTCGAGGGTTCAGAAGCAGCGAACATGGGTGTGCTGCCCGGAGATTATGTCGAAGCGATCGATGGTGAGAAGAAAGATCAGTGGTCTCTTCCTGAGGTTACTAACACCTTGCATCGAGATGAAGGCGAAACGGTGTATATCACCTGGCGCAGACCGGGAAAAGATAATGCAGGCGCAACAACGTTCAATACCTCACTTCGTTATGAAAGCTCGCCCGAGACCAACATCACCTATTCCATTGCAAATGGCATTGCTTACATCGATATCAAGCAGCTTGGTAATGATTGTGCTGAAGTGCTGAAGAGTACGATCGCTCAGGCAACGAGCGAAGGTGCAGGCGCGCTTGTGCTCGATCTACGCAATATTCCTGGTGGTTATCTCACCCAAGCAGTGGAGGTCGCATCGCTCTTCATCCAGAATGGTACGATCGTTCAGATCAAATCTGGGGATACGACCACCACGAAAACTGCTGATGGTAATGAAGTGACCAAGCTGCCCTTAGTGGTGTTGGTCAACGAGAAGACCGCTGGTTCTGCTGAAGTGCTCGCTTCGGCGCTGCAAGATTCTCAGCGTGCTACGGTGGTTGGCGTGCAGACGCAGGGCAAAGGGTCGGTGCAGGTCATGCAGCCGCTCTCCTTTGGCGGAGCATTACGTTATACGGCGGCAACGTATCTTTCTCCCTCTGGTCGTGCGATCGATGGAGTGGGTGTCACTCCCGATGTCGTTATCACCAATACTGAACGTCAAGTGCCCATTGCGCTCGAGATCGCTGCTTCGAATCGTTAGAAGCGCTGATGATTCATGGCACGACGTTCCTCTAAAGCCCGTAAACATCCAAGATCGCATCCACAAGGCATCCTTGAAGTTACCCCGCGGGGTTTCGGCTTCGTAAAGACTGCAGAAGGTGAGTACTTCATTCCTGCAAATGAACGCAATGGTGCATTCCCTGGGGATCTTGTTTTGGTTGCGCACAGGGGAAAACGCGGAGATCGAGGGTCAGGGTATTCTCATATGCCCGGATATAAACCTTCAGCGCGCGTTGTGAAGATCCTCTCCCGTGCGAATGAGCGCATTATCGGGCGATATGAGGTTGCAGAGCCTTTTGGGGTGGTCGTTCCAACCGATTCGCGCATTCCGCACGATATCTTCACGCTGCGAAAAGACAACCCGTCCATTGAAGATGGCAGCTTGGTCGAAGTGGAGATCGTGAGCTATCCTTCGCGCAACAATGCAGCAACGGGCAAGGTGGTGCGGGTGATCGGCGCCGGCGATTCGAGCAACCTCGAGATCGACCTGATCATTGCTCAGCACAAGCTCGAGACCGAATTCAGCGACCAGGCGCTCGATGAAGCAGCTGGGTGCGTGCTCGATGTTGCAGACGCTCTCGCTAAGGGATACCGCGATATTCGCGACCGATTCGTCTTCACGATCGACCCGGTTGACGCGCGCGACTATGACGATGCGCTCTCGTTGGAAATGGAAGGGGAACAAATCCACCTGGGTGTTCATATTGCCGATGTTTCAGGGTATGTACCCTTCGATTCGGCGCTTGATAGCGAAGCGCGCAGGCGTGGGTGTTCGGTCTATCTGGTCGATCGTGTCATCCCGATGCTCCCAGAAGCGCTCTCCAACCAGCTCTGTTCGCTCGTGCCAGCACGTGAGCGCTTGGCGATGTCAGTCGATATCACGTTGCGAAAGAGTGATGGGCAGGTTCTTGCGTATGAGATCTTCCCGAGTGTGATCACTTCCAATGCGCGTCTTTCCTATGACCAAGCACAGGCGCTCATCGATTCTGCTTCTCACGATCTGATCGATGCCTTCAAGCAGGAAGCAGCTCCCTTTGGTGCGATCGAGCTCGAAGATGAAACGATTCTTCAATTGGCTGAGAAGATAAAGGCTGCTCAGACGCTTTCGGAGCGGCTTTACGAGCGAAGATATGCAGCAGGGTGCATGGAGTTCAATCGTGTTGAAGCACGTGCGATCCTTAGTGATCAAGGCGTGCCTACTGGCATCCGCTATCGAAAGAGGACAGAAGCTACCAAACTCATCGAAGAGGCGATGATCCTCGCTAACCATCTGGTGGCCTCTTGGCTCTCTGAGCGAGGTATACCGTGCATCTATCGAACCCATGATGCACCAGCACGCGATGCTCTCTTTTCGTTCTATGAGATCCTGCAAGAATTCGATGCCTATCGTTCGATCGATAAGCATCTGTTTTGCGCTGGCAATCCTCACGTCTTGCAGCAGCTTCTTGCAACGCCGGTTGACGAACAAACTCATGAATTGGTGAGCATGCTGCTTTTGCGCAGCATGAAACGCGCCGTCTATTCAGTCGAGGATGCTGGTCATTATGGATTGGCGCTCGAACAATACTGCCATTTCACCAGCCCTATCAGACGCTATCCCGATCTTATGGTGCACCGCATGGTAAAAGAAGCGTTGCTTAAGAAATCTGCAACCTTCGAAGCGGAGAAGAATTCGAGCGCGTGGATCGCTGAGCATTCATCGGAAATGGAACGCGTTGCCGCTAAGGCTGAGCACCAATCGCAGCTCGTGAAGCTCATCGAGTATCTTCAGGGCTTAATTGGGCAGCGTTTCGAAACGCTCATCTATAGCGTCTCCACGTTCGGTGCGGTGCTTCGCATGGAAAATACCGTTTTGGGGTTCATTCCTATCGAAGAGCTCGGCGACGAATATTTCTCTTATAATCCTGAGCGTTCGACGCTCACGGGTTCCGATACGGGTATGGTCTATCGGATCGGGCAAAAGCTCGAAGTGGTCTTGGCGGAGGCGGACTGGCACAGCCGTGAGGTGCGCTTCAAGATGGCACCGCGCTTCGAGTAAGATGCGATATGCTCATCGCGCCAGATTGAAAGCGCGCTATAATTGCCTCAATAAATAGAGCTATGGAGGCGCGAGCGCGCTTCTTCCTATACAAGAGAGGAGCCAGTCATGGCTAAGGTCGATAAGAAATTCTTGAAGAAGATACTTGAAACTCCTTCAGTTACCGGTGCAGAGGTGGGCGTTGCAGAGCGTGTGCGCAAACGACTTGCGAACGTGGCGGACTCCATCGAAACCAACGTGATGGGTTCGGTCCATGCCACTCTGAAGGGAACCGGCAAAGCTCCTTCGGTCATGATCGCTGCTCACATGGATGAAGTGGGTCTCATGGTCACCTACATAAGCGAAGAAGGATTCTTGAGCGTTGCTGCGGTTGGAGGCGTTGATGCAGCGATACTGCCTGGCATGCGTGTCGATGTCCATACGAAGCAAGGTATGCTTCGCGGCGTGGTCGGAAGGAAGCCGATCCATCTTATCAGTCCTGATGAACGCAAGAATGTTACTGCGCTCGACGATCTTGTGATCGATCTGGGCATGTCGGCAAAGCACGTGAAGAAAGCAGTTTCCATCGGCGATGTGATCACCTACGGAGTAGGCTTCGAAGAGTTCGGTGATGGCATGGCGGTCTCGCGTGGCTTCGATGACAAGATGGGTGTCTATATCGCCGTGCGTGTGCTCGAAGAGCTTGCGAAAGCGGGTGGAGCGCCAGGCGACTATATCTGTGCAGCAACGGTTCAAGAGGAGATCGGTTTGCGTGGTGGGACCACTTCCGCCTATAGTGTGCACCCCGATATCGCGATCGCGCTCGATGTTACGCATGCTACGGATTATCCCGGTATCGACCCTGCGAAATACGGCAAGCTCGCCTGCGGGGAGGGTCCGGTCATCGCGCGTGGACCGAATATCAATCCTGTTGTGTTCGATCGCCTGAAAGCAGCCGCTAAAAAAGCGAAAGTCTCCGTTCAAATAGAGGCTGAACCGCGGGTCACAGGAACCGATGCGGCTGCGATGCAGATTCAGAGGGGCGGGAAGGCAACCGGTCTCGTTTCAGTTGCGTTGCGTTACATGCATACCCCCACAGAGGTCATTGCGCTCCAAGATCTTGAAGCCTGCGTCAAGCTTCTGGTCCAGTTCATCCTTGACCTTGATGAAGAGGTCACGTTCGTCCCTGGTCTGTAGCTATGTCGCGAATTGATACGTTCATAGCGAAGAATCGTCGCGCGCTGCACGATTACGAGATCCTAGAAACCTATGAGGCGGGTATTGTGCTCACGGGTACCGAAGTGCGTTCGCTTCGTGAGAACAACTGCCAGCTCACGGATTGCTTTGCGCTCGTTCGTAATGGGGAAGTGTGGTTGCATAATCTTCATATCGCGCCCTATTCGCATGGCAACATTGCCAACCAAGATCCCGATCGAGTGCGCAAGCTCTTGCTTCATCGCAATCAGATTCGCGATCTCGTGCGCAAGACCCAGGAGAAGGGTATGGCACTCGTGCCGCTCAAGATCTATTTCGATAAGAATTCACGCGTGAAGATCGAGTTGGCGGTCGCACGAGGCAAAAAACTCTACGATAAACGTGCAGCCATGGCCGAGCGCGATTCGAAACGCGAGATCGATCGTGCGCTCAAAGCGCGTAATCGCTCGTATTAGGAAAGGATGCTGTTATGAACGAAGCGGTCAAAACCATGATCGAACGACTTCATGCTCGATTGGATGATCTTTCGGTTGTGGTAGATGGCGTTCCGTATGAACTTGCTGGCTATGATAGGAAGCTCGATAAGATCGACGATCAGATCTATCTTATCGAACGTGAGATCGAGAAGAAGACCGCCCAAAGCGTTCCACTAGAGCCAGTGAGCGAGGCACAATCAGCTGCGTTCGATAGTGCAACGCAAGCAAAGGAACCAAGCCGAGCTGCAGCAGCTTCGAGCCCTGCATCTGAGCCTGAAGAAGATGAAGCAGGCGAAAAGAAAGAAGAGGGATTCCTTACCGATTCTGCGAAAGAGACGATCGCAGGAGCAACGAAGAAGCTCAATTCTTTCTATAAGGAAGGCAAGGAAGTCATGGGTGAGTTTTCCGAAGCTTTTGGCGATATCAAAGATGCGCTTCCTGGCAATCCCTTTAAGAAGCGTCGGTAGCGCGCAGATAGGGTAGTGGATCAAGAAGCATTCGTACATTTATTGGTTCTACAGAAAGAAGAGGTCATCGACATTAGCCGATGACCTCTTCTCTTTCGCAGGTTACGTGAAGCGATCGAGCACGAAAGGCTATTCTACCTCTCGCATGGCTTCATCGAATTCGCCAGCAGTCTCAGCAGCTGCTGCAGCTGCGCCTTCATCGCCCATGGCATCGAAGTCTTCAACGGCGGTTTCTGCTTCAGCGCGAATATCGTATTCGAGCTTTTCAAGGTCAGCACGCGCGATGCGATCTTTTTCTTCATTTGAGATATCCATGGTGAACACCCTCCCTAAAGTGATTCTTTTGATAGTTCTATTGTAGTTATACGCACATGAAATGCGATTACCGTAGGGTGACCATTTCTTTTCGCCTTGGCTACAGCCGTCCGCATGACGCTGGATAGCTCACTTGGGCGAAAAAATGCTCGTTTTCATCTTGGGTGCTCCTATTACCTGTGGTATAGTGCTAGGGCTTGTTTGAAACATACGGCATAAACATGCCTGTGAACATTGAACGATAAATGGAGTTGATCAAGAATGTCCAAAGTATGTGAGATCTGCGGTAAAGCACCGAGCGCTGGTCGTAATGTCAGCCATTCTCATCGTGTTACCAATCGTACCTTCCGCCCGAACATCCAGAAGGTCACGATCAAACTCAATGGCAAGGTCAAACGTGCGAACGTTTGCACGAAGTGCCTCAAAGCAGGTAACGTCGAGCGCGCATAACAGCCATTCTCGTCCTGTTCTCGGAGACCACTCATGATGGGTGGTCTTTTTTGTGTAAAATGAAGTTCTAGCCCTAACTGGCGTGGTCGGTTCTGACCAATGCCTATCGAAAGGAGCGCTATGAATACCGATATTCCTGGAGATCTGATCGTCTCCGAAGAGGTCCTGGCAGATATTGCTGGGCATGCTGCTCTCCAGTGCTATGGTGTGGTTGGCATGGCTCAACCAGCTGCCGCTAATGGTCTTGCGAAATTCCTTCCCCAATCTCCCTTGCGTAAAGGTGTTACCGTCTCAGTGGATGAGGATGGTGTGCTCATCAGCCTCTATGTCGTTCTTGAGCATGGGGTCAATATCAATGTTGTATCGACCAATCTTGTCGATCAGGTTACCTTCGCGCTTGAAGAATTCGTTCAAGCCCCGCTCAAGGGAATCGATGTGCACGTACAAGGAATCAAAGTTCGTTAGAGCTATTCGCTCGAAGCTGAATCGCTCGCACGAGGAGTCATTTGAATGAGTAATTACAGTTCCAATGATGTGGCAAACGCCATCGCCGCTGCCGCAAAAGCTTTGGATGCACGCAAGGATGAGATCAATCGACTGAATGTTTTCCCTGTGCCGGACGGCGATACGGGAACCAACATGTCGCTCACGCTTGCCATGGTCGTGGAAAACCTTGCAGCGTTGCCGATCGGTGCTTCGAATGCCGATAAGCGTCGTGCGATCACCACGGGTGCACTCATGGGTGCGCGTGGAAATTCTGGTGTTATCACTTCGCAGATCCTGCGCGGTCTGTGCGAAGGATTCGATGGCCATGAAGACTTCGACATCGATGCGATCGGTGATGCCTTCGCTAAAGCGGTCGAAGTTGCCTTCAATGCGGTGCGTAAGCCAGTTGAAGGCACGATTCTTACGGTGCTGCGCGATACGGCTGAAGCTGCGCGCCCTGTTAAGAAGAACCGTCCAAGCCTCGAAGAGTATTTGCAGAATATTGTGAATGCTGCTTATGCTTCCGTTCAGCGCACGCCCGACCTGCTTCCGGTCTTGAAGGAAAACGGCGTGGTCGATGCGGGTGGCTATGGCCTGGCGATCTTCTTCGATTCGTTCGTTGCTGCTCTTACTGGTCGCGCTGAAGCGCTTGTCGATGAAATGGCGTTCGCGCGTACAGCCGCCCCGAAGGCAGAGATCGAGCAGATCAACGATTGGGAAGGTTCCAATTACACCTACTGTAACGAATTCCTTGTCCATACGGACGATCTCGATCAAGATGCAGCGCTCGATTTCCTCCAGACGATGGGCGATTGTGAACTGTGCGTCGGCAACGCGCCGGTCTATAAGGTACACGTCCACTCGAACACGCCAAACAAGGTACTCGAGTACTTCCTCGATCGCGGCGCAGTCTCCGAAGTTCATATTCACAATATGAAGCTCCAAAGTGCAGCTCGCAGTGCTTCTCTTGAAGAGGATCAGGCCCAAGAGCGCAAGCCTATTGGTCTTGTTGCGGTCTGCGCAGGTTCAGGCAATGCTGCCATCCTCGAGAGCCTTGGCGTTGATGTGGTCGTATCTGGTGGTCAAACCATGAATCCTTCCACGAAGGAGCTGCTTGATGCGGTCAATCGTGTCAACGCAGATGCGGTCATCATCCTTCCTAACAATAAGAACATCATCATGGCTTCTCAGAGCTGTGCCGATGTTTCCGAAAAGCCTTGTGCGGTCGTCCCGACGACGAGCGTGCCCGAGGCCTTCTCCGCACTGTTCGTTTTCGACGAGAGCGCAACGCTTGAAGATAACGTCGAAGAGATGACCGAAGTAGCGGGCGAAGTGAAGACGGGCGAGGTAACGTGCGCGATCAAAGACGCGAAAGACGCTCATGGCAATCCCATCAAAGAAGGGGACACGATCGGCATCGCAGATGGCTCGATCGAAGTGGTGAGCGATAGTGTGGTCGATGCGACGCTTGGAATCCTGGCTGCCATGGAAGCCGAAGATGCCGACACGCTCACGATTCTTGCGGGCGAAGATCTTTCACAAGAAGCGTTCGATTCGATCGTTGAGCGCATCGAAGAGGCGTATGAAGATATCGAGATCGACCCGCATCGCGGCGAGCAACCACTCTATCCGATCATCCTTTCGCTCGAATAAGAGAGTGAACGTGCGCGAGAGCATAGCATCTTCTCAAACGAAAAAGGCGGCTCAGAAACGAGGTTCTGACCGCCTTTCTGCTACTTTGCGCTTCGATGGACCTGTTGAAGCCGTTTCTCAGGTAAGCCCTCAGCGCGCGCGTGCATTAGCGGTGCGCGGGATCGAGGCGGTACGCGACTTGCTCGATCGTTTTCCTCGTCGTTATCTCGATATGTCCCAGGTTGTTACTATTGCGCAGGCGACCATCGGGCTTTCTTGCACGCTCGTTGCGTGCATCTACGAAACGAAGGTGAAGAAGCCCCGTCGTAATCTGAATATCCTCGAGATCACCCTTCTCGATAGCACAGGCACGTTCATTGTAACTTGCTTCAATCAGCCTTGGCTTGCGGAAAGATTGCATAAAGACGACCTGGTGAGCGTATCGGGCACGATCGAATTCAACTATGGATTCAAGCGTATGACCAACCCGATCATCACCCGTCTTGAAGATGCAGGGGAGGCCCATGGCGTCATCCAGGCATTCCACGGGGCGATCAATAAGCTCACCCCTTCGATCGTGAAGCGCATGATCGCACATGCACTCGAGGAGGTGCGCGGCCTCTATGATCCGCTGCCGCTCACTTTGCGTAAGCGCTACCGACTCTGTTCGCGCTATCAGGCCTACCGTGCGATTCATTTTCCTGAGAGTATTGAAGAAGTAGACATGGCGCGCAGACGCTTGCTTTATGAAGAATTGTTCTTCCTTGAGTTTCAGCTCATCACCGAGCAACGCGAACATGCATTGCGCTTTTCCAGTTTTGAACAGGGCGCAGATGAAGCGTTGGTAAGCGAACTTGCTCTGGTGCTGCCATTTGAGCTTACGGATGAGCAGGCGTGTGCTCGTGATGAAATTTGGGCGGATATGGCTGCCTCCACAGCGATGGATCGCCTACTTTTAGGGGATGTGGGCACGGGCAAGACAATCGTGGCATTCTGTGCGCTGGTCTGTGCGGTGCGCAATGGTCATCAGGCGGTCATGGTTGGTCCTACCGAGATCTTAGTGAAACAGTATGCGCGATCGCTCGGTCCGCTTCTTGATCGTTGGGGTATATCGTGGTGCCTTCTCACTTCAACGACCCCCGCAGACGAAAAGCCGCGCATGCTCCATGCGCTTGCAAAGGGGGAAGTATCGATCTGTTTCGGAACGCATGCAGTATTCGAGCCTTCAGTGAATTTTGACGATTGTTCGTTCGTATGCTTCGATGAACAGCAGCGCTTCGGCGTTGAACAGCGCGAAGCACTTTTGGCAAAAGCACCTGGTGCCGATGTTCTTTCGATGAGTGCAACGCCCATCCCGCGCTCGCTCGCCCTTGCGCTCTATGGCACGACAGCGATCAGCTATCTGCGCAAACCACCACAGATCAAAAGCTCACGCACTACTACCGTGCTTCCTTTCACTGAAGAGGGAGTGGCGTACGATGCGGTGCGCGCGGCGCTTGCGCGCGGCGAGCAGGCTTATGTGGTCTGTCCACTCATCGGCATCCCCACCAATGATCTACTTGCGCCCGATGAAGAGGAGCGCGAAGACGAGCAGGTTGAATATGCACTCGTTGAATTCAGCCTTGAGTCTGATTCTTTCAGTACTGAAACACCAGGTAACGGGCAGACCTCTCGTTTCACTGCTGCAGAGCAGCATGCCGAGATCCTCCAACACCAGGTGTTTCCTTCTGCGCGCGTGGCGCTTCTTCATGGACGGCTCTCTGCTGAAGAGAAGAGCACGATCATGGAGGCGTTTCGTGCAGGTGAGATCGATGTGCTCGTTTCGACCACGATCATCGAAGTGGGCATCGATGTTCCCAATGCTACGGTTATGATCATCGAAGATGCCGATCGCTTCGGTCTCGCCCAGCTTCATCAGCTGCGTGGTCGTGTGGGGCGCGGAGAAAAGCCTGGGCAAGTCTATCTCGTAACGCGTTCGAAGGCACCGGCAGCGCTTGAACGCTTGCGTGCGATGGAGGTGACCGAAGATGGCTTCGAACTCTCCGAGATCGATCTTGCTCAGCGCAAAGAGGGCGATGTGTTCGGTGCTCGTCAGCATGGACAGGCTGCGCTTCGTTTGGTGAACGTAGTGCGCGATCGCGCAGTTATCGAAGCGGCGTATCGTGATGCCTACGATATCATCTATAACGATACCTTGAGCGAAGCAGAACGTGCGATTCTCGATCGTGAGCGTTCGATGGTCGCGCGTCGTTTGAGCAAAGAGCGAAACTGAAGAAGAGAAAGAGAGCCATGCGCGTCGTTTCCGGTACATACAAAGGCCATCCACTCAAAACGCTCAAAGGGGATGCTACCCGCCCAACAACTATGCGTGTGAAAGAGTCGCTCTTCAGTGCGATCGTAAGCGCGTTCGGGGGTCTCGAAGAGGCGCGGGTGCTCGATGGCTTCGCTGGCTCAGGTGCGCTTGGTATCGAGGCGCTCTCGAGGGGGGCGGCGAGTGTGGTCTTCTTCGAACAAGCGCGAGCGGCTGCGAAGATCGTGCGCGAGAATCTTGCAAAAGTTGGTGCTCGAAAGCAATCCTGTACGATCGAAGTGGGCGATTCGTTTGCGCTCGCATCGAAGAAGCGTGCCTATTCGTTCGACCTCGTCTTGCTTGACCCGCCCTATATGATCGTTCCTTCGCGAGTCTTTTCGCTCATTCAAACGCTCGATGATGCAGGTTCCCTGAACGCCGAGGCTCTTATCTGCTACGAACTCGCCAAAAAGAACAAACCTGAATTAGTAAGCGAACTTGATAGGTTAAAATGGGAAACTGTTTCTCTCAAAGATTTTGGAGATACAACCTATGTCCTGATAAGAAAGGGTATGTGAATGAAACGGGCAGTCGTTCCAGGTACCTTCGATCCGATCACCAAAGGTCACATCGACGTGATCGCACGCGCCGCGCAAGTTTTCGATGAAGTCATCGTTGCGGTCGCGGCTTCTCACAAGAAGGGAGCGATCTTCGATCAAGAGACGCGCGTTCGCTTGGCCGAAGAAGCATTGAAGGGATACTCCAATGTTTGCGTGAAAGGATTCAATTGCCTGCTTGTTGATTTTGTTCGAGAGCAGGATGCTCATATTGTAGTGAAGGGTCTGCGCGCTATTACCGACTTCGAGTATGAGTTCCAGCTCACGGCATTGAATTATGAACTCTCTAAGGATCTCGAGACGTTCTTCATCATGTCACCGCCGAAATATATGTACCTTTCGAGCTCGATCGTGCGTGAGATGGCATCGATGGGTGGCGATGTTAAACGGTTCGTGCCCGAATGCGTAGAACGTGCGCTCATCGAGTATTTCAACGAAGTGTATTAGTTGTCTATACTTCACAAGACTAGGACAAATCGGTTTTTCTGTTGTATAACGCTGCCGTTTGCTCTAAGATAAAAAAGATTTTATTCGTGTTTTGAACACGATTTGGAAGGATGTTTATGGACGAAATTGGAGTAATGAACCTCATCGAAGAGCTATCTGTGCTCATCGAAGATTCGAAACCGGTTTTTGGCAAGAACACCATGCGCCAAGTGGATGCACAGGCAGCATTTGAGATTCTTGATGAGATCCGTGACACCTTCCCTTCAGAATTCGCACAGGCGCGTCAGATCATCCGCGAACGTCAGGCGCTGCTCGATGAAGCTGAGGCTCAAGCATCACGTCTTATTGAAGACGCGCGCAGCCAAGCTATCACTATTGCAAGCGAACAGGAGATCGTGCGCATTTCCCAGCAGCAAGCCGATACTATCATGGCTGAAGCGCGCGAGCTCGAGCGTGAAACACGCGCAGGGGCGGAAGACTTCGCTGATGAGGTCTTTTCTCATGTGGAACAGAGTCTTGATACCGCACTCAACAGCGTGCGTCGTTGCCGCGACCGCTTGAATGCTAATTCCCTGAGCGCTGGACGCTAATGGATACGCCAGACCAACTGCTTGTGCTGCCGGATTCTTTCTTTGAGACTTCGGCAGTTGCTGATTATGCGGGAGAAGTTGTACTTCCCGAGATTCGCATGGGTGTCGATAGCTATCGCTTTGAAGAGCCGTTGCGCTATCATCTTTTCTTCACCAACACGGGGGGAGCGCTGCTTGCAACAGGGAAGGTGAGTGCGCATGCCAAGACCGCTTGCGCTCGCTGTCTTGATGAAGTGGAGCTTGCGCTCGAAGCGCCGATCGAAGCGTATTTCGTGCTTCCAGGTAAGGATGAGCCGCTCTCTGAAGACGAAGAAGTTGAATACGACCAGCTCATTGATAATAATAAGGTCGATCTCACGGCGCTTTTCCAGGGTGCGCTCGCACTTGCTTTGCCGCTCGTTTCGCTCTGTAGCGATGACTGTGCCGGTCTTTGTCCCCAATGCGGCATAAACCTCAACCATGAAACCTGCAGCTGTGCCGCCCATCCAGAAGACGATTCTCAAAATCCTTTTGCGGTACTCAAGAACTATCGCTTCGATTCTGGAGAATAGCTCGTTCCTCGCGCATTTCACGTGAATCGCTACCGTTCGGGCAGAATCGTGACTTCGATGATTGAAAACATTGCAGGAGTTTGTTAGCATATCTCGTTGCGTCAAACGTAAGTTTCAGGCCAAGCCTGTGTTATAGAAGGAGAAACCCCATGGCAGTACCTAAACGCAAAACTGGTCGTGCTCGCACCCACGCACGTCGTAGCGAAAATGATAAGATCGCAGCACCTTCTCGTTCGCTGTGTCCTGAATGCGGCGAAGTGAAGCTTCCGCATCGTGTTTGCCCTAATTGCGGTCATTATCGTGATCGTGAAGTCATCCAGACTGCTTAGTTTATCTATTCGGTTCTGTTGATTTGTCGGTCCCTCGGTCTTTTGCCGAGGGATTTTTTTGTTCTCGACCTTCTTTCAGTTGGGAAAACTGTTTTCTTTTAGAATGAATACGATATGAATTGCGAGGTGTTACCGTGAATGAAATGACAAGAATCGCTGTTGATGCCATCGGTGGAGATTTTGGTGCCCCTGTGGTTCTCGAGGGTGTTGAGATGGCTCTTGCAGAAGATCCGAACCTTGAAGTGGTCATCTGCGGGCCAGCTGATACGGTGGAGCCGTTCGCGAAGATGCATGAGCGATGTATCGCGCAACCTTGCACTGAAGAGATTGCGATGGACGAACATCCCGCGCAGGCGGTACGCAAAAAAAAGGATTCGAGCATCGTTGTAGGGTGTCGTCTTGTGAAAGAGGGCCAGGCGCAAGGGTTTTTCTCCGCAGGGTCGACAGGTGCTTGTCTTACGGCGGCTACGCTTGTTATGGGACGTATCAAAGGAGTCATGCGTCCTGCAATTGCTACCATCATTCCGTCTCCTGCGAAACCGGTTGTCATGTGTGATGTGGGAGCGAATGCCGATTGCAAGCCTTCCTATTTGGTGCAGTTCGGACAGATGGCTGCTGTTTACGCTGAGCAAGTTATTGGTATTCCCGATCCAAGCGTGGCATTGCTCAACATCGGCAGCGAAGACACGAAGGGTTCTCAATTTTCGCAGGAAGCATTTGAGCTTATGAAAGACTCTCTTCCGAATTTCATCGGCAACAAAGAAGGCTGCGATATCTTACCAGGTGGGGCAGATGTGTTCGTTACCGATGGCTTCACGGGCAATGTTTGCTTGAAAACGATCGAAGGCACTTCGAAAGTGCTTTTCTCAGCGCTCAAAGATATCATGATGTCTTCGACGAAGACCAAGCTTGCAGCGCTCGCGCTCAAGGGCGATCTTCAGAAGCTCAAAGACTCGATCGACCCCGATACCTATGGCGGCGCACCGCTGCTTGGAGTGAAAGGTGCTTGCTTGATCGGACACGGTTCGTCAAGCGCGCGTGCGATCAAGAATGGTATTGCGATCACAGCTAAGACCGTTCGTTTGGATGTTTCGGGAATAATCGCGCGAACCGTGAAAAAAGATAACGACCTCGGGTAAACTTAATCTGTTTATTTGAAACCGAGGTAACCCCACGTGAGTAATGCAGAGGAACATAGAGAGCTATTGGATAAGGTCGAGTGGGTACTCGACTATCAGTTCAAAGACCCAACGCTTCTTCTTGCGGCTCTCACGCATCCTTCTGCAGTGGAAGGTCATTCGTTGCGCGATTCCTACGAACGCCTCGAATTCTTAGGAGACAGCATCTTGGGGGCAGTAGTAGCTGATCGTGCCTTTCATGCGTATCCTAAGGTTGATGAAGGAGGGCTCACGCGCATCAAGGTCTCTCTCGTTTCGGGCGCTTCGCTCTCTAAGACTGCAGAGGGCTTAGGTTTTGCAGATTTCATCATCTTCGGCTCGTCAGAGACAGGAACTGGCAAGCGCGGCCTCCATTCAGCGCTCGAAAACGTGTATGAATCGGTAGTTGCGGCGCTCTATCTCGATGGAGGCTGGCAAGCTGCGAGCGCTTTCATCGACCGAACGCTCATCGTGAAGATGAATATCGATATGGCGCGCGAGCCAGAGAATCCGAAGAGCGTATTGCAAGAGAAGCTTCAGGAAGACGGCATCACGCCAACCTATCGATTGGTGGAAACGCAAGGTCCTCCGCATAATAGAACATTCATCACCCAAGTCTTCGTCGGTGTTCAGTCGCTGGCGAAAGGCGTGGGTCGCACGAAGAAGGAATCGGAAAGTCATGCTGCTGAATCGGCCTTGAAGGCACTCAGCTCGTTCTTCGATGCGAAAGACTCAAAAGATAAGAAACGTCAGGCCGATGCGAAAGCTGCGATCAGGGCAGCGAAAGCTGAAGAGAGGGCTAGGCGTAAGGCGGAAAACGCCCGCAAGAAGAAGCAATAAGGGGCGCGTGTGTATTTAAAGTCGTTGAATCTGAAAGGATTCAAGTCCTTCGCTGATCGCACGGTCATGCGTTTTGAACCAGGGCTTGCAGCTATCGTTGGTCCGAACGGATCGGGTAAATCGAATATTTCAGATGCTGTGCTTTGGGTGCTGGGTGAGCGTAATGCGAAAAGCCTGCGTGGTCAGTCGATGGAAGACGTTATCTTCTCGGGTTCCTCGGCACGCAAGCCAGTGGGCGTGGCAGAAGTTGAGCTCGTGCTTGACAATTCCGATGGCACGCTGCCTGTTGATTTTTCTGAGGTCTCCATCGGGCGTCGTATGTATCGCAACGGTGAGAGCGAATACCTTATCAATGGATCGCTCGTGCGCCGTATGGACGTGCTCGATATCCTGCATGATAGCGGTCTTGGCTCGGGAACGAATTCGATCATCTCTCAGGGCAACCTTGATTCCATCCTTTCGTCACGCCCTGAAGATAGGCGCGAGCTCATCGAAGAAGCGGCAGGCATCCTGAAGCACAAGGAGCGCCGCAAGAAGAGCGAACGCAAGCTTGCCCAGATGGATGCCCACCTCGATCGCGTGAACGATATTACCGCCGAAGTCGAGCGCCAACTAAAGCCGCTCGAGCGTAAAGCGAAGAAGGCTATTACCTTCAAGCAACTCGACGCGGAATACCAGAAATATCGCCTGGAACTTGCGGTGGATGATCTCCGCATTCTGCAGAAGCGTTGGAACGAGATCCTTGAAGCAGAGGAAACCAATCAGAAGAAATCCAATGAAGCGCTGGTTGTTCTCACGGAAGCCGAAAAGGCAAATGACGAACTTCAAAGTCAGCTTCAAACTTCAGGTGAGAACGAATCGGCGCTCGGAAACGATTATCGTCGTGTGCGCTCGGTCGCTGAATCCATCAATTCGCAATGCATCGTGTTGCGTGAACGTCGCAAGTCCTACGAAAAGGAACTTGCCATGGGCGTTCGTTCGTTCGAGAACGAGAAGATCCAAGCAAAACGCGCTGCTCAAGATCTTGAATCGCTCACTACGCAATTTCAAGAGGTTGAAAAATCCTACAATGATGCGGTGTCTGATCACGATCGCATCGAAGAGAACTATAACAAGCAAGTGGACCAGCGCAATGAACTGCGCAAGCAGATCGATGCGATCTTGGCTGAACAGAACGCGCTCACGTATCGAAGCGAAACCATCCAATCTACGCTCGATTCGCTGAAAGAGGAGCTTCATGATGCACAAGTAAGCTCACAAGTAGCCGATGCGCAAGTGGCCGATTCTCAGGCGCGCCTTACCGCGCTCGAGCAGAAATGCGCTCAGCTTCAGCTTCAGCTTGATAATCTTGATGGCGCTCTTCTTGAGGCTGAGACTGCTGAGACACATGCGCGCGAAGCGTTGAACACCGCACTGCGCGACCGCGAGCTAACGCGTGGCGAAATGGACGAAGTGCGCGAAGAGCTCACTTCTATCGGTGCGCAACGAAAGGCACTCGAGGAATTGGAGAGAGCTAACGAAGCGACCAATCCTATCCTTTCCTGGGTCATGTCAGGAGACCACCAACTGGCTCCCTGGCGTGCGCTCACCCATGAGCTTTCGGTCCCGAGCGAACTGGACATGATCGTTGAAGCCTTGCTCGGGTCCAACATGCATGGCCTCTTCGTTCAAGACCGCGAAAGCGTGCGAACATTCATCGATGCGCTCGAACAGAGCGGAGAAACGGGCGATGTGGTGCTCCTGCCTGAAAAGGATATCTTCCAGCTCGCATCAAGCGATGATTTTGCAACCAGTGAACGCGATCACCGTCTACTCGATCAGATCGAGGTTTCGAGCACCTATGAAAAAGGGTTCGAAGCGCTGCTTGGCGCAGTGTATCTCTACGACTCGAAAGATGAACTCTTCACTATCTGGAAGCGTGCTCCGCATGGCGTCACGCTCGTCAGCCGCGATGGCTGTATCGTGGATACGAATGGTCGTGCGCGCTACTTCCGCAAGTCAGAAGAAGACAAGGCGAACAGTGCCCTTTTACGCAGACGTAATCTGGTCGAACTGCGAAGTCGTGAAGCGGAGTATTCCGAGCGCTTTGCCAAGGTGCGTGCCACCTACGACCAGCTGGAGAATTCACTGAAAGAGTTGCAGATCGCTTCACTACAGGCAACCGAGAAGACTGCGAACGTGCGAGGCGATCGTGATTCGACCGCGCGTGATCTTACGAGCGAGACGCAAACGCTCGAAGCGCTCAAGGCAAGCCACAAGAACCTGATCGAAGAGCAGCAGCGCTACCGAGCCTACCTTGAAGAGGCTCAGCCTGATTCCGACAAGTTGAAAGAAGAGCTTGCGGAAGTCCAAGCGAAGCTTCAGGAGAGCAAGAAGCAAGTCGAAGACATGCGTAGTGTGCTCACGCCCATTCAAAACAAGGTAGTTTCGATCTCCGAAGAGCTGCAGAATGCACGACTCGAGCGAGCGAAGCTGCAAGAAGCTTACGCATACAACGAGCGCATGGTCGCTTCGCGCAAGCAGGAGATCCATAATATCGAGGTCCGCTCGCGCACGGCTGAAAAACGCTTCGGTCTGATCAAAGGGGCTTCGGCGCGTGTTGAGCCGCTGCTTTCAACGCTTGAGCTTCTGAACGAATCTATCCAAAAGCATGTTTCGAGGATCGAGCTCAAAACGCGTGAAACACAGGAATCATCGCAAGAGCTACATAAGCGCATTGCGGAGTCAACGCAAAAAGTGCGTGAGCTGCGTATCGCACTCGATCAACAGAATGCTGCTTGTTCCGAGATCCGTATCGAAAAAGGCCAGCTTGAGATCAAGGTCGAGGCAGCTGTTCAAGCAATCATCACCGAATGCCATACGCCGCTTGAAACAGCGCTTGAGTTGCCTGAACTCGAGAATCGTGCCGAAAGCGAGCGCGAGGCGGAAACGCTCAAGCGTCGTATCAAGAACTTGGGCACGGTGAACCCTGATGCAGCCCGTGAATACGAGCAGGTCAACGAACGCCATAACTATCTGCTCTCACAGCTTGCTGACATGCAGGCAGCACGCACGGCGCTCAGTCGCATCGTTGCGCTCATCGACGAGCGTATGAAAGACGATTTCGTGAAGACCTTCGAACAGGTGAACGCGAATTTCTCCGAGATCTTCTCGACCTTGTTCCCCGGAGGTCATGCGCATCTTTCGCTGGTTGACCCGGATGATCTCGAGAACACGGGCGTGGATGTGAACGCCCAGCCCGTTGGTAAGACGGTGAAGAAGATGTCGCTTCTTTCTGGTGGCGAGAAATCCATGACGGCAATGGCGTTGCTCTTCGCGGTGTACCGCATTCGTCAAACACCGTTCTATATTCTCGATGAGATCGAAGCGGCGCTCGACGATTCTAACTTGCGCCGTCTTATGAACTACCTTGCCACGGTGCGCGACTACGCGCAGTTCATCATGATCACTCACCAGCGTCGTACGATGGAAGCTGCCGATATCCTCTATGGCGTTTCCATGCAGGCTGATGGCGTTACGAAAGTCTTAAGTCAGCGCATCGATCAGGCGCGCGCAAAGGAGGAATAGCATGGGCTTTTTCGACCGAATCTCAAACGGGCTTCATCGTAGCCGCGATAAGTTCAAGGAGCAGATGAACATTCTGCTTGACCGTGGCCCCGATGTCGATGAAGAATTTTGGGAGACCTTGGAAGAGACGCTCATCTTGAGCGATTTCGGTGCTGCGGCCGCCGATACGATCGTTGAGGAGCTGCGTGACGAAGCAACGCGCAAGGCGCTTCCCGATGCCTATGCGGTGCTCGATCTCTTAGCGGAGAAGATCGCCGATCAATTCATAGAGACTGATGGCTCGATCTTCGATGAAGAAGCGGTGGTGCTCTTCGTTGGCGTGAATGGCTCAGGTAAGACCACTACGGTAGGCAAGATAGCTGCTGAGGCTCATAGCAACGATCGCAAGGTGTTGCTCGGCAGCGCTGATACATTCAGAGCGGCAGCCATAGAACAACTCGAAGAATGGGCGCGCAGAGCCGATGTTGAGATCGTTTCGCGTGAGCGAGGGAGCGATCCAGCAAGCGTGTGCTATGAAACGCTCGAACGTTCAGAGCAAACGGGTGCAGATCTGGTGCTTATCGATACGGCAGGGCGCTTGCATACCTCAGACGATCTCATGCGCGAGCTTACCAAAGTGGTCGAGGTAGTGCGTCGCCGCTCGGAGCTGCCGGTCTATACGATGCTCGTAATCGATGCCACCACGGGGCAAAACGGCCTTCAGCAGGCTCGTGAGTTCAACAAAGCGCTCGACCTCGATGGTATTATCGTCACTAAGCTCGATGGCACCGCAAAAGGTGGCATCTCGGTGGCGATCGCTCATGAATTGGAATTGCCGCTCTACAAGATAGGCGTAGGGGAAGGTATCGAAGATCTGCAGAATTTCGATGCGCTCGATTTTGCGAACGCTCTGATTGGAGAATTGCGCGATGCTGGATAATCTTTCTGACAAACTACAATCCATCTTCTCGGGCCTCCGCTCGAAGGGAAAGCTCAACGAAGACGACATCAACTCCGCCATGAAGGAGATACGCATGGCGCTTCTGGAGGCAGATGTCAACTTCAAGGTGGTCAAATCCTTCATCAAGAACACGAAGGACCGCTGTCTTGATGCTGAAGTGCTCGATTCGCTCACGCCAGCACAGAATGTCATCAAGGTGGTGCTCGACGAATTGACGAAGCTCCTTGGTGAATCTGATTCACAGCTCGTGCTCTCTTCGCGCATTCCGAATGTGATCATGCTCGTTGGTCTTCAGGGTTCGGGTAAGACCACAGCTGCCGCGAAGCTGGCGTATCTCTTGAAGAAACAAAACCACAACCCTTTGCTCGTTGCTTGCGACGTATATCGTCCCGCAGCTGCCGATCAGCTTCAAACGCTGGGTGATGAGATCGGGGTGCGTGTCTATCGCGGCGATGGCAAAGATCCGGTCAAGATCGCTCAAGAAGGCGTGCGCGATGCGGTCGATTCGCTGCGCGATGTGGTCATCGTCGATACCGCGGGTCGCTTGCACATCGATGAGGAGATGATGGCTGAAGCCGCTGCTATTCGCGATGCGGTCGAGCCTGACCAGATCCTCATGGTGGTCGATGCGATGACCGGCCAAGACGTGGTGAACGTTGCTTCTGCCTTCGCTGAACAAGTCGACTTCGACGGTGTGATCATGTCGAAGATGGATGGCGATGCGCGTGGTGGTGGTGCGCTTTCGATCAAACAGGTCACGGGCAAGCCTATCAAGTTCATCTCGATGGGCGAAAAGCCCGATTCGCTCGAGGAGTTCCATCCCGATCGCATGGCTAAGCGCATCCTTGGCATGGGTGATGTGATCAGTCTCATCGAAACTGCTTCCCAGATTCGCGCCGAAGAGATCGAGCAAGAAGAAGCCGAACGCATGATGCGAGCGGATCTGAACTTGAACGACTTCCTTACCATCAACAAACAAGTGCGCAAGATCGGCGGTATTCAGAAGCTCGTAAGTGCGCTTCCCGGTGGCGATAAGGCGCTCAAAGATGGACAGGTCAATGAAAACGCGCTCGATGAGATGGAGGTCATCATCAATTCGATGACCAAAGAAGAACGTGAAAAGCCGAGCGTGCTCAACGGCTCGCGTCGCGCACGCGTTGCATCTGGTGCGGGTGTTTCGGTCACACAGGTGAACCAGATGATGAAGAAGTACAACGAGACCCGCAAGATGATGAAGCAGATGATGGCTCAACAAGAACAGATGATGGGCACACGCAAAGGCAAGAAGGGAAAGAAGAAGCGTCGGCGCTCGCTTCCTGGTATGGGCGGTTTAGGCATGGGTGACTTTAAACGGCTTCAGGATATGATTCAAGACCAGTAAACCTTCCGCTTATGCTCGTTTTCGTTTCAGTTCTTGCAAAAGCGCACCCCTCACCTTATTATTGGTAATTGCTGTTTTCTAAAGGTTACGCGAAAGCGCGTAGTAAGAATATACAAAGGAGTTCAACTTCATGGCAGTTAAGATTCGTCTCGCACGTCATGGCGCTCACAAAGCACCGTATTACCGTATCGTTGTCGCAGATTCTCGTGCACGTCGCGATGGTCGTTATATCGAGCAGGTCGGTACGTACAATCCGCTTACCGAGCGCAAGAAGGTCACCATGGATCTCGAGAAGATCGATACCTGGATCGCTCAGGGTGCAAAGCCCACCGAGACTGTTGCTCGTCTCATCGATGCTCAGCGTCAGAATGGCTAGTCATGGCCGATCCTAATACCGATATTTCCGGTCTTGTCGAGCTGCTCGTTGCACCGCTCGTTGAATTTCCTGATGAAGTAGAGGTTACTTCCACGGAAACCGAAGATGGCTCTACGCTCATCGAGGTGAGCGTGAATCCAGAGGACGTTGGACGTGTGATCGGTCGCCAGGGGCGTATCATCAAGGCGATTCGTACGCTTAGTCGCGCAGCTGGTTCGCGTCACGATCTGCGCATCGAAGTTGAGCTTATCGACTAATGAGTGCGTGGGCGAGGGTTGCAAACCTCGGTAAAGCAAAGAATCTTAAGGGAGGACTTCTCGCGTATCCGTGCGAGGGTCTTCCTTTTTTATTGGAAGAAGGCATGGAAGTAGCATTCGTGCCACCAGTCCTGCGCGTTCCGCGTACTGGATTCATCACACGCATCCAGGAGCAGACAGGTGGCGCGTATCTCGTGTCCTTCGATTCGATCCTCTCGATCGATCAGGCAGAGCAACTTGTCGGTCATAGCGTGCTTGTTCGTAAGGCCGATCTTCCTGAAGACTACGATCGAACTTTGCTCGACCTTGTCGGATTCGATGTATTTTCCTACGATCAGGGACATATCGGCACCATCGTGAGTCTCGAGGAAAACCCAGCGCACCCGCTTTTGGTTGTTGAGCTTTCAGCGGGCGGCACGATTCACATTCCTCTGGTCGAAGAATTTCTGGTCGATCTGAATGAAGAAGAGCGTCGGATCGAGCTTGATCTACCTGCCGGGTTGGTCGAGCTCTAGACTAGCGCGTTCAAGCGCATCTTGGATCTTTCACGCAAAAGGAAGGAACGGTAGCTCATGCTCATTGAAACGCTTTCGGTGTTTCCTCAGTGCTACGATTCGATCATGAATGAATCGATCATGAAGCGTGCGCAAGACAAGGGCATCCTTGAATTTCGCGCGCATGATCTCAGGGACTGGACGCATGATAAGCATCGTACGACCGATGATGAACCCTATGGGGGTGGTCAGGGCCTTGTGATGAAGTGCGAGCCGATCTTCGAAGCATGCGATGAGCTCTTCGCTGCTGCTCCTACTAAGCCTTATACGATCTTTCTTTCTCCCACGGGCGAAACACTGAGCGATGCGCTCACGCTCGAACTGGCTGAAAAAGACCATCTCTTCTTCGTATGCGGGCATTATGAGGGCATCGATGAGCGCGCCTACACCCTAGCAGACAAGACGATCTCGATCGGCGATTATGTGCTCACGAGTGGCGAGCTTGCATCGATGGTGGTCATCGATGCGGTCGTGCGCAGACTTGATGGGGTGCTCGGTGATGAGGGCAGCTCAGTTGATGAGAGCTTCTATGATGGATTGCTCGAATACCCGCAGTACACGCGTCCTGCGCAGTTTCGTGGCATGAGCGTTCCAGATGTGCTGCTTTCGGGTCACCATACCAACATCGAACGCTGGCGCCACGAACAAAGCCTTCTGCGTACGGCATCGCTTCGTCCCGATCTGTTAGCAGAGGCTAATCTTACGTCAGAAGATCGTGCTTTTCTCGAGCGCCGCTCGTAACTTTCGTTTGCTCCTTGGCGTTTGCCCATACCCAACTCATAAAAGATTGTTTAATATAAGGAAATGCGCGGTTGAGCGCGTGCAAAGTGCGCGAATGACCGCATAATCGAACGAACATCAATCTTATCGGGAAGGAGCGTCGTGGATTCAGGTCGTCACGCGAGCGATCATAGACCGAGCATCTTCAGAAGGTTCTTGAGCTTTCTTATCATGGTCGCGGTCGTGGTCGTGGGGGCATGGTTGTTGCGCTCTTTCGTTATCGAACCATTCCAGATTCCTTCCGCTTCGATGGAAGACACCATCAAAACAGGCGATATGGTCTTCGCTGAAAAGGTCTCTTATCGTTTCTCCGATCCTGAACAGGGCGATATCGTGGTCTTTTCCGATCCACAGGTGCCCTCGCGCACGCTTATCAAACGCGTGATCGCCACTGAAGGTCAGACGGTCGATCTGCGCGATGGCAAGGTGTATGTCGATGGCGTTGCGCTCGACGAACCCTATGCTGATGGTCTTCCTAGCTACCCTCTCAACACGGTAGGCACGATCAATATCAGCTATCCCTACACTATCCCGAAAGGCGATGTGTGGGTTATGGGCGACAATCGCACCAATTCCTCTGATTCACGCTATTTCGGTCCGATCGACAAGGACACGGTCTTTGGTAAGGCGTTTGCCATCTATTGGCCTGTCGAGAGTCTTGCTTGGATCGGATAGCGCCACGGCAAGTTCGTGCTGACTCAATGAACAAGGTCGCGTACTCTGAGATGCGGCCAGTGAACTATGACCATAAGGAGCTACATGACTACGAACGTCATATCATCTGAGCAAGGAAATGAGCCGCTCAGTTTTCAGGAGATCATCCTTCGCCTTCAGCAGTATTGGGCGGATCAAGGTTGCGTGGTGTTGCAGCCCTACGATAACGAGGTAGGTGCAGGAACCTTCCATACTGCCACTACGCTCAGAAGCCTTGGCCCAAACGCATGGCGTGCGGCGTATGTTCAGCCTTGTCGTCGTCCGACCGATGGACGCTATGGTGAAAACCCCAACCGCATGCAGCATTATTACCAATTCCAAGTGCTTTTGAAGCCTTCGCCCGACAACGTGCAAGAACTCTATCTCGATTCATTGCGCACGATCGGTATCGAGGTCGAGAAGCATGATATCCGTTTCGTCGAAGACGACTGGGAGAGTCCGACGCTCGGCGCATGGGGCTTGGGATGGGAAGTCTGGCTCAATGGCATGGAAGTGACGCAGTTCACCTACTTCCAGCAGGTGGGTGGTTTCGAATGTGATCCTGTTCCTGCGGAGATCACCTACGGTCTCGAGCGTTTGGCTATGTACATTCAGGGTGTCGACTCGGTCTACGATCTGGTATGGTCTCGCGCGGCGGATGGATCGGTCTTCACCTATGGCGATGTCTTCTTGGAGAATGAACGTGAATTCTCTGCCTATAACTTCGAAGTGGCCGACACCGATCTGCTCTTCGGTGAATTCGATCGCTACGAAAAGGAATGCTTGCGCACGCTCGAAGCAGGCTTGCCGCTTCCCGCTTACGATTACGTGTTGAAGTGCTCGCACGCATTCAATTTGCTCGATGCGCGCGGCGTGATCAGTGCCACTGAGCGCATGGGCTATATCCTGCGAGTTCGCACGATCGCTAAAGCTTGCTGTAAAGCTTATCTGGAAAAGGTCGTCGGCCAATGTGTCGAGGACGAGGAAGGGGAATAATCTCATGGCTCAAACTCGTACGCTCGCCTTCGAGATCGGCGTTGAAGAGATCCCCGCATTCGACCTGGTTGATGCTGTCAAGCAGCTTGAGCGGAAAGTTCCCACACTTTTAGATGATGCGCGCATTCCACATGGCGCGATCGAAGTTTACGATTCTCCGCGCCGCCTTATCGTGATGGTGCGCGATGTTGCCGTTGAGACGGTTGCAGAAACTGAGATTTTCAAAGGTCCTGCTGTACGCATCGCTTTCGATGAAGCGGGCTCGCCCACGAAGGCTGTCGAAGGTTTTGCGCGCGGCAAAGGTCTTACGGTGGACGATCTTTACCGCGAAGAACAAGGGGGCACCGAATACGTGTTCGCTAAGCGCGAAGTGCCGGCTGTCAAGGTCACAACGCTGTTGCCTGGGGTGCTCGATTCCATCATCCGTTGCATCTCGTGGCCGAAGTCGCAGCGCTGGGGTGCGCAGCATGAGCTTTTTTCGCGCCCCGTTCGTTGGATCGTTGCGCTCTTTGGCGATGAGGTCATCGAATTCGAATACGCAGGCCTTGCGGCGTCGTGTGAAACGATGGGGCATCGTTTCATGGCACCTGGCCCCTTTACTGTCGCGGATGCGGATAAGCTGCTCGACGTAGTACACGGGGCGAAGGTCATCCCTTCTCATGCGCAGCGCGAAGCGCTCATTCGCGAACAGGTCAGCGCGATCGAGGCAGAAACCGGTCTTAAGGCAGAGCTTCCTCAAAAGACGCTTGTGGAGGTAGTGAACCTGGCTGAATATCCAACTGCTATGGTAGGTGCTTTCGACGAAGAGTTCTTGGCTGTTCCTGAAGAGATCATCGTCGATGCAATGCTCATGCACCAGCGATATTTCCCGCTCTATGATGCGCAAGGTAAGCTCTCGAACAAATTTATCGTGGTCTCCAATGGCGATCCGTCCTTTACGGAAACCATCGTCGATGGCAATGAACGTGTGGTACGTGCACGCCTCTACGATGCAAAGTTCTTCTATGACGAAGACCTCAAGAAGCCGCTCGAAGCATATGTTCCTGCGCTTGATGAGGTTGTATTTCAAGAGAAACTCGGTACGGTGCTCGATAAGACCAATCGTATCGTATCTTTGGTCGACTATCTTGCTGCAAAAGCGAACCTTAATGAGACTGATCGTGCAGACGCCAAGCGCGCAGCGTACCTCTGCAAGGCCGATCTCGTTACGAATGCGGTCGTTGAATTTACTTCAGTGCAGGGTATCATGGGCTCCTATTATGCGCAGACTGCAGGGGAGACTCCGCAAGTTGCGCGTGCGATCGCGCAGCATTATCAACCTAAGTTCGCAGGAGATGCGCTTGCCGATAGCGTGGTTGGTCAGCTTGTTGCGTTTGCCGACAAGCTCGATACGATCTGCGGCCTGTTCGCAATCGATCAAGGACCAAGTGGCTCTTCTGATCCGTTCGCGATCCGTCGTAGTGCGATCGGTGTCGTGAACATGCTCAACGCAGGCCTTCCTGTCGAGCTTATCGGCGCGATCGCGTGTGCGCTCGATAACTACACCAACATCTCGTTCGACAAAGCAGTGGTTCAAACGCAGATCGAGGATTTCTTCATCACCCGTGCGCGCGTGATGTGTCAAGACGCTGGTCAGAGCCCCGATGTCATCGAAGCCGTACTTGCAGGCGGCGTGCGTGAGCCAGCCGAGTTCACCAAGCGTGTCTCAGTGCTCGAGCGTTTCAGGGCAGAACATGTCGAAGAGATGCAGGATCTCTCAACCGCATTTGCGCGTGCGAACAACCTGCGCAACGAAGAAGCAGGCACCGATCTTGATGAAGCAGCACTCGGTGAAGTCGAGATCGCCCTTCGCGATGCGACCGACACCGCAAGCACGAAGGTCGCAGAAGCGCTTGCTGTACAAGATTATGAAGGTGCGCTCCGTGCCCTTGCGGCCCTGCGCGTTCCGATCGACACGTTCTTCGACGAGGTCATGATCATGGACGAAGATCCTATCAAGCGCGCAAATCGACTTGCGCTTTTGAATCGCTTCGTTAGTGTGTTCTCTTCGGTTGCGGATTTCTCTCATCTAGTAAAGCAGGACCGCTAAACCGATCCCAAATATACGTATCGTTTATGTAAAGCTCTTCGTTGTTGTTGTGGAAACCGCGCGAAGAGCTTACGTTATATGCGGCAGTTACACGTTTAGCGGGAGGGATGCGCGTGCAAAAATGGATCGCACAAGGAATGGTCTCGGAGAGCCTTCCGACCATCCATGTGGTTTCGGACTCTACAGGAACAACGGCAAAAGCGCTCGCGCGCGCCGCATCAGCGAGCTTCGGTGAGACGAATCCTGCGATCGAGATACTCCCGGGCATCAAATCTGCTGTCGAGCTCACTGAAGAGCTGAATGCTCATCTCGCACGCCATCGCGCGCGTCAGATCCCTGGTGCCTTCATCGTTTTCTACACACTTGTTGATGATGAATTGTGCAAGGCCATGGAGGCGTTCGTTGCTTCAGCGCGTGAGGACGAGAGCGATCCTGCGCGGAAGATCATCGCAGTCGATGTGCTCGCGCAAGCGCATGATGCGCTCGCTGAGGCAACGGGGCGCACGCCCGAGCCGCATCCTGGCGCGCTCTACTCGATCGATGATCAGTACTTCAGTCGCCTTGCTGCGGTAGACTTCACGATCAATCACGATGATGGTCGCAACCCACAAGATCTGTCCAAGGCGGATATCGTTCTGATCGGCGTATCGCGTACTTCGAAGACGCCGCTTTCCATCTATCTCTCTCAGCTTGGCTACAAGGTTGCTAACGTGCCGCTCGATAGTCAGACCGAACCACCCAAAGAGCTCTTCGCGGTCGATCCTGCACGCATGTTTGGTCTCATGACCACGCCCGAGCTGCTGGTTGAGGTTCGCAAACGCCGTTTTACAAAGGTAGAGCACGTTGCTTCGTCCTATTCAGAATACGAACCAGTCTGTGAAGAGCTTGCTTCCGCACGTGATCTGATGCGAAAACTCGGATGCATCGTCATTCGCACCGATAATCGCGCAATTGAAGAAACCGCGCAGGAGATTTTGCGGTATTATGAAAGTGCTCATCCGCAATACTAGTGCGGGTGGAGAGGGATTAGTATTCGTTTTTAGGAGAAAATGGTGACTGACCAAGTTAAACGCGTCTATGCCTTTGGTAAAGATGCACAGGGTAACAATGTTACTGAGGGTAACACCAACATGAAGGCGATCCTCGGTGGTAAAGGTGCGAACCTTGCAGAAATGGCGAACATTGGCCTTCCGGTGCCTCCCGGGTTTACTATTTCTTGTCAAACGTGTATGGAATACGCCAACGCAGATAACACTTGGCCAGAGGGTGTTCTCGACACCATCCAGGAATATCGTGAAGATCTTGAGAACCGTATTGGTAAGAAGATTGGTGATGCAGAAGATCCGCTGCTCGTTTCCGTTCGTTCTGGCGCTCCTATGTCCATGCCGGGCATGATGGATACGGTTTTGAACCTTGGTCTTAACGATGAGTCGATCAACGGTCTCATCAAACAGACTGAAAACCCTCGTTTTGCGTGGGACTCTTACCGCCGTTTCATCCAGATGTTCTCCAATGTTGTTATGGATCTTGATGGCGATCTGTTCGAGAATGCTATCAATGTTATGAAGCGCGATCGCGGTGTTGAATCCGATACCGACCTTACCGCGGAAGATCTCCAAGAGCTCGTTGCGCAGTTCAAGCGCATCTTTACTGAAAATGTCGATGCTAACGAATATCCTTCTCTCGTTGTCGATGGGGAAGTGCAATTCCCTCAAGACCCCGATGTTCAGCTCCAACTCGCTATCGAAGCGGTGTTCGGTAGCTGGAACAACCCGCGCGCAACGCTTTATCGTAAGCAGAACAAGATCTCTGACGATCTGGGCACCGCAGTGAACGTTCAGTCCATGATCTTCGGCAACAAGGGTGAAACGTCCGCTACAGGCGTTGCATTCACCCGTAACCCTGCGAATGGCGATAAAGAATTCTACGGCGATTACCTGGTCAACGCTCAGGGCGAAGACGTTGTTGCCGGCATCCGCAATACTTCACCTATCGCTGATCTGAAGAATACTCCAGGCCTCGAAGAAGCAGGCAAGGAACTTGAAGGCGTCTTCACGCTGCTCGAAAATCACTTCCGTGATATGTGCGATATCGAATTCACCATCGAACAGGGCAAGCTCTGGATGCTCCAGACGCGCGTTGGCAAGCGTACTGCTGCTGCAGCGCTCCATATTGCTATCGCAATGGTCGAAGAGGGTCTCATCACTAAAGAAGAGGCTGTTATGCGTGTCGACCCCGAACAGCTCGACCAGCTCCTTCATCCGCAGTTCGATGCTGATGCTGAATATGATGTGGTTGCAACTGGCCTCAACGCATCTCCGGGTGCTGCAGTGGGCGAAGCGGTCTTCTCTGCCGAAGCAGCCGTTGAAGCAGAGGCAGAAGGTCGCAAGACCGTGCTCGTTCGTTGGGAGACCACTCCTGACGACCTTGCTGGTATGATCGCTGCTGAAGGCATCCTTACCTCTCACGGCGGCAAGACCTCTCACGCTGCTGTTATTGCTCGTGGCATGGGCGCCCCGTGCGTATGCGGTGTGGACGCATTGAAGATCGATGCCGATGCGAAGCAGGCAACCATCGTTGGTACCGATATCGTCATCAAGGAAGGCGATATGATCTCGCTCGACGGTACTACTGGTATCGTTGTGCTCGGCGCAGTTGAGCTCGTTCAGCCCGAGCTTGCAGGCGATCTTGATACCATCCTTGAATGGGCAGATGAAGTCCGCACCATGGGCGTTCGTGCTAATGCCGACAATCCTGAAGATGCAGAACTTGCTCGTTCCTTCGGCGCTCAGGGTATTGGTCTGTGCCGTACCGAGCACATGTTCTTGGGTGATCGCAAGCAGATCATCCAAACCTTCATCCTTAATGAAGATGAGTCCATCCGTGAAAAAGCGGTTGCCGACCTCTTTGCTGCTCAAACAGGCGATTTCCTAGGTATGTTCAAAGCGATGGACGGCCTGCCTGTCATCGTTCGTTTGCTCGATCCGCCGCTGCATGAGTTCCTCGAGAGCCCGCGTGCGCTCGATGTTGAGATCGCACGTCTTGAGGCAACGGGTGCCGATCCGGCTCTCATTGCTCAGAAGCGTCACCTCATGGAGCAGATCGATAGCTTCGCTGAGCAGAACCCGATGCTCGGTCTTCGTGGTTGTCGTTTGGCTATCACTTATCCAGTGCTTCCGCGTATGCAGGTTCGCGCGATCGCAACGGCAATGGCTCAGCTTAAGAAGGAAGGTCTCGATCCGAAGCCTGAGATCATGATCCCGCTTGTTTCTGTGAAGCCTGAGCTCGAGAAGCTTCGCTCTCTTGCTGAAGAGGTCATCGCTGAAGTCGCAGCGGCTGAAGGTGTCGAACTCGAGATTCCGATCGGTACTATGATCGAGCTTCCGCGCGCTGCTGTTACCGCAAATGAGATCGCTCAAGCTGCCGATTTCTTCTCGTTCGGTACGAACGACCTTACGCAGACCACGTTCGGTTTCTCGCGTGACGATGTTGAGTCTGAATTCGTTCCGCAGTATCTCGCAGAGCGCATCCTGCCTTACAACCCCTTCGCTACGGTCGATCCGGGTGTTGCGAAGCTCGTTGAGATGGGTGTTGAGCTTGGCCATGAGGGCAATCCTGATATTGTTTGTGGCGTTTGCGGCGAGCATGGTGGCGACCCCGATTCTGTTAAGATCTTCTACGGCATCGGTCTTGACTATGTTTCTTGCTCACCGTATCGCGTGCCGCTGGCTCGTTTGGCTGCTGCTCAGGCTGCGCTGGCAGACAAATAGTTCTTACGAACAAGCACTTATTCAAGAACGACCGCCTTCGGGTGGTCGTTCTTTCTTTTATGAGAGACAGGGGAGGAGCAGGGGTGGCCAGCAACTAACAAAAGTGCCCACGTGAAGCGTGGGCACTTTTGTTAGTTCTGGTGGAGCTGGGTATAAATAGCGCGAACTCCCGAAATGGAAGTTCGCGTAATTCTCTTGTGGTGGAGGCGCGGAGAATCGAACTCCGGTCCATACTAGATCATCAATGAAGCACTACAAGCTTAGTCGGTGATTAGATTTCGGATGCGCCGCGTGCATCGACACACAATAACGCATCCTAGCTGGTTCAGTCTTAAGCCTCGTCATACCAACGACGTACGAGACAGAAGTTTCCTAAAGATGATATCGCGCCAGGGTCGGAAACGTACCCCAGGTTGACAGCCTGGCTAGATTAAGCAGCCATGGCGAGCGCAGGAGCGCTCTGAGTTTTAGCTTTGCCAATTAAATTTGACAGAACCCCTGTTTAACGTGGCGAGGAGACCACGACCTGCTCTTCATATCCAACCTACCATGTCGAAACCAGTCGCCCCCAAAAAAATGGAGAGAACAGACGCAGTGGTGGTTGCGTTGTTTTCAAGGTGCTCGTGCAAAACGCACAGGTGCGGAGTCACTATTCTACGCGCCTTGTTCTTTCTGTCAAATCGAGCTGAGAACAAGGGTGATCCATCAATCGAAGGCCTGAGTCCTTAAACGCAAGATCGCCATGGAATAAAAGACTGGCTTTACTGAACACCACCGAAAAGCTCTTGTGTAAACATGCAAGGCTTATCGATTGAGATTGTTTGTAAGCTGTTCCATTGACCTTACGTTTAATCAACATACCTTACGACCGTCTCACAATATCGTCCATGAGCAGCAAAAAGTGGCATGGTGAGGATGCAAAGAAAAAGCCGACGTGCTTGGAGTCGTTCGGCATGACTTTGAAAGGGGTGGGAAAAATGAGTGAATCAAAGACTTCTGTGGCGCCTGCGCATTCATCTGGTTCTAAAAAGCAGACGGCAAAAATGCTTGGATTCGGTGGATTCTTCGCTATGACCGCATCAATGGTCATGACCGTCTACGCCTATCCGAATTTTGCAGCTTCTGGGCTTCATTTGATCTTCTTCTTGATTCTTGGCGGTGTGTTCTGGTTCTTGCCAGTCGCGCTCGTAGCAGCTGAAATGGCTACCGTCAAAGGTTGGGAGAATGGCGGGATCTTCGCTTGGGTCGGAAATACGCTCGGTAAGCGCTGGGGTTTCTCGGCGTTGTTCTATCAGTGGTTCCAGATCACCGTCGGATTCGTGACCATGGCATTCTTTGTATTAGCTGCAATATCCTATATCGTTGGATGGGATGCACTCTACAATAATCCACTTGTTATGTTCATTGGAGTTGCGATTATCGTTTGGGGGTTGACGCTAACGCAACTCGGAGGAACAAAGCTGACAGCTCGTATCGCTAAAGTCGGCTTCTTCGGAGGTGTTTTGATCCCTGCAGCGGTCTTGCTTGTTGGTCTTATCGCATATTTGGCAACAGGTGGCGTCTCGCAGCTTAGCTTCGATGCGAACGGTTTCGTTCCAGACTTCACTCAAGTGGGCACGCTTGTTATCTTCGCTTCGTTCATCTTGGCATTCGCAGGTGTTGAGGCAAGTGCTTCTCACGTTAACGAATTGAAGAACCCAGGCAAGATCTACCCGATGGTCATGATCGTCCTTTGTATCCTGACGATCTTTCTCGATACACTGGGCGGTCTTGCAGTTGCGATGACCATGACCGAAGCTCAGCTTGATGCGAACTTGAGCACCGGCGTTGTCACAGCGTTTGCGAACATCTTTGATGCACACTTTGGATGTGGCTGGTTCGTCTATATCATCGCCTTCTTGTTGGCAGCAGGTGTGCTTGCTGAGATCTCTTCGTGGATCGTTGGTCCTTCTCGCGCATTGCTTGATACCGCAGACGAAGGTATCATCCCGCGTAGCTTAGCAAAGACCAATAAGCATGGCGTGTCGGTGAAGATCGTGGTCATCCAAGGCATCGTCGTTACTATTTGGGATGCTGTGCTCTGTGGTTCTATGGCGTTATCTGGAGGTTCGGGCTCTTCGATTTCGTACCTTACTGCGGTTGGTTTGACCGTTGTCATCTATCTGGTTGGCTACATCCTGTTCTTCTTGGGCTATTTCAAACTCATCTTCAAGGGGAAAGATCACCAGCGCGCCTTCAACGTGTTCGGGGGAACCGTGGGTAAATGTATTGTTGCAGGCATCGGTTTGTTGCTTACGGTCTTTGCGTTGATCGTATCGTTCTTCCCGCCAAGTCAGCTTGATGCTCAATCGGGTACAGTCTACGTGGCAACCTTGGTAATCTGCTGGATCGTTTCAGTGGCGATTCCGTTCGTGGTATATGCACTACGTAAGCATTGGAATGGCGGCGTCGATCACGATCCTCCCACTATTCCAAGCAAGAAGATGCTTGCAGCAGCTGCTGCAACTTCAGCGAACACTCTAGCACCGGCGGAGAGCAAACCTGCTCAAAAGCAAGCTGTTCCTGCTGATGTTCACAACGGCGATTCACCGCTTAAGGAGCAAGGTTGATCATAGCTAATGGTCGCGTTCTCCCTTCGCCTTCAAGATTTTATGCAAAAGGAGAAGCGACTGAGCGGCAACGCAGAAAGCGTGCACGTCATAAGGTAAGCAGAAGGAAGCAACATAAAGGAAAAAGGGTCTTCGCTAATGCGAAGGAAAGACTAAGGAGTTAATTATGACTGATAAAGACGTAAAGCTCGTTTCGACTGAAGAATTAGCTGAAATGAATGCTCAAACTCAATATTTGAGCCCGATCTTCGGATCGTATGCCTCAGATGTTGAGATGCCGGTTGACAAGCTCAACCATGGCCCGATCGAGCCACGTATCGCAAGTGAGATCATTCGTGAGTATATCGGCACTGAGGGTAATGCACATCAAAACCTCTGTACGTTCGTGCAGACCTACATGGAGCCCGAAGCAGCGGAGTTGATGAAAGAAACCCTTGAGAAGAATGCGATCGATAAAGATGAATATCCGATGACCGCAGACCTCGAGAACCGTTGCGTGAAGATCATTCAGAATCTGTGGCATGCTAACCCCGATGAAGAACCCATGGGCACTTCGACCGTTGGTTCATCTGAGGCATGTATGCTTGGTGGTCTTGCGGCATTGTTCCGCTGGAAGGCATTGGCTAAGGCTGCAGGAATCGACATCTATTCTTCACACCGTCCTAACCTTGTCATCACTTCTGGTTATCAGGTTTGCTGGGAGAAGTTCTGTCGCTACTGGGATATCGAGATGCGTCTCGTTCCTATGGAGGCTGATCATCTTTATATGACCGCAGAAGATGCGATGAAATACGTTGATGATCATACCATCTGCGTTGTGTGTCTCCTTGGTATCACCTATACGGGTCGTTATGACGACGTGAAGGGCGTTGATGCTGCTCTTACCGAATACAACAAGACAGCAAAGGTTCCCGTTCGTATCCATGTTGATGGCGCATCAGGTGCAATGGTTGCTCCGTTCATTGAGCCTGATCTGGATTGGGACTTCAAGCTCCCGAACGTATGGTCCATCAGCACTTCTGGCCATAAGTATGGTCTGGTGTATCCAGGCATTGGTTGGGTTTGCTGGCGCAGTAAGGAAGCACTTCCGGAAGATCTGATCTTCTGGGTAAGCTATCTGGGTGGTCAGGAAGCGACCATGGCTATCAACTTCAGCCGCAGCGCTTCTCAGATTATCGGCCAGTACTATGTGTTCATGCGTAACGGCTTTGAGGGCTACAAAGAGATTCATATGCGCACTATGGATGTTGCGCATCATTTGGTTCAGGGTATCAAGGATCTGGGTATCTTCATCATGTATGAAGAGGCAACCGAAGTACCTATCCTGTGCTGGAGCCTCGATCCTAAGGCTGGTAAGAAATGGACGCTCTACGACCTGGATGATCGTCTGCGTATGCATGGTTGGCAGATTCCTGCCTATCCGTTGCCTGCGAACATGGAACATGTCACCTGCCAGCGTATCGTAACGCGTGCAGACCTCTCCATGACCATGGCAGATAAATTCTTGAAGGATATGAAGGCAGAGATCACGAATCTCGACAATGCTACGGTCATCGGTGCTCAGGATAGCAACATCGTGCCAAAGAAGTCGTTCGATCATAGCGGTCGTTAGGCGTGTGTGCTCAGGCAGTGAAATTGAGCGTGCCGCATTGAGTCTATGTGTATGAAACGCATGACCCATCTTGATACCGGCCCCCTTGCACGGGGGTCGGTATCTTTTTTTAGAGAAGAATATCTATACAACAAAAGGGTATCTGTTGAATTGATGGCTCGCGACCATTCCAATAACGTCTTTCGCATTTGATTCGCTTTCTATAATGTGCGCGCTCTTCAACAAACGATAGAATAGTCTGTTATTCCCCTATATTACGATCAAGGAAGGAGGCGTGTGCACGCATGAAAAATGTATGGCTCATATTCAAGCGCGATGTTCTTCGCCTCCTTAAAGTTCCACCTGCTCTTATGGTCATCCTGTTTTTGATCGTATTGCCTTCCATCTACACCTGGTATAACGTGGCAGGTTTTTGGAATCCGTATGACAACACCTCTGCGATGCGTGTATGTGTGGTGAACGAAGATGTGCCGGCGAATTCCGATCTTACAGGCCAGATTGATGTTGGTTCGCAGGTGGTGAAAGGCCTCGAGGAGAACGACCAGCTCGATTGGCAATTCGTCAATCGCACGGAGGCAATGAACGAGCTTAACGCAGGAACGTGCTATGCGGTGTTCGTCATTCCTTCCGATTTCAGCGAGCGACTTATCGCGCTTACTGAAGGTAAGGATGAAAAGCCGAGCATTCAATACTACGTGAATGAAAAGACGGGTCCTGTTGCGCCTAAGATAACCGATACTGGCTCGAATACGCTCGATCGAACGGTGAATGCTGAATTCGTAGGAACGGTAAGCAAGGCTGCGGTAAGCGCGATCGATGGTGCTTCAAATGAAATGCAAGACGCGCTCAAGAAGGTGCGTTCTAAAGCGCTTGAGCAAATGGATAGCGCACTTGACGCTCTTGCGCTCATGGATGATTCTATCGTGCAGTTCGATAGCGCGATCGCGAATGCGAAGACAGGCATCTCGACCGCGCACGATAAGCTCGGAGAGACGACGAACAAACTCGATGAAGCAGCAAAAGAACTGAAGAATGCTGCTGATCAAGGCGAAACGGCAGCGAATGCGCTCAACGCCTATGCTGCACAGGGCTTGGTGAGTCTCGGGAAGACCACTTCCTATCTTTCACAAACGATCACCAAAACTTCTTCCACGATCGCGACAGGTCTCAGTGATGTTTCGAAGGCCAAAGGGTCGGCCGATCTGGCACTTGCAGAAGCGAAAGGCATCGTCGAGCATAATCAGGCGCTCATCGATGAGCTTACAGCACTGTGCGACACGCTTCCCGATTCCAGCGGTTACAAAGAGCAGCTGCGTTCATTGGTCGCTTCTTTAGATACCTTGAACAAGCAGACCTCTGAGACGGTAGCGAGCCTTCAAGATACGTCGACGCAGATGGGCAAGGATATCGAAACCCTGCAGAAGGCAAATGATGATTTTTCAAAGGCTGCGTTCGAAGGAATCGATAACGCTCAGGCAACGGGAACGGAGGCCTTTACCGAGACTATTCCTCAAGTGAGCGCTGCTATTACGAAGCTCTCACGAGCTACTGCTGATCTTTCTTCAACGGTTGCAGAGCAAAAGGCGCTCGTTCCTCCTGCACAGGCTGCGCTCGATGAGCTGAATGCAACGCTCGACATCGCTTCTACTACCTTGAGCGAAACGCGAAGCACTGAAAAAGAAGCAGCTGAAGAGCTAGCTATGGTGCGTAGTGATGTGGTTTCGCTCTCTACGGCAGGATTCTTAGAGCGCCTACTGGGGCAAAGCAGCCTTGATTCGAGTCAGATAGCTCAATTTGTGGCAGCGCCTACGCTGCTCAAGACCGAAGAGCTGTACAAGGTCGATTCGTATGGTGCTGCCATGGCGCCTTTGTTCATGAACCTCACCTTTTGGATCGGAGCGTTCATGTTGCTCATCATCATGAAGCAAGAGGTAGATGGCAGGGGTATCCGACATTTGAAGATCTGGCAGCGTTACCTTGGACGTTTTCTTCTTATGGCGCTGCTCGTGGTGCTTCAAGCGATTATTTGCGTATCGGGTCTTTTGTTTATGGGCATTATGCCGGCCAATATCCCTGCGCTCTATTTGGCTGCTGCGATGTGTTCACTGGCGTATCTGAGTATCATCTACTGTCTTTCCGTTACGCTTCAGCATGTGGGAAAGGGTATCTGCATCATCTTGGTCTTCGCACAGATCCCTGGAGCGACAGGCCTCTATCCTATAGAAATGACCTCACCATTCTTCCAGACTATCTATCCGTTTTTCCCGTTCACCTATGGGATCGGCGCGATGCGTGAGGCGATGTGCGGCTTCTACGGAAACGATTTTGCGTTCACGCTTGTCATGCTCTCGTTGTTCTTCGTGATCTTCATGGGGATAGGGCTTGCGCTTCGCCCGCGTCTTGCGAATGTGAACCGCATGTTCGCACGTCAGATCGAAGAGGGCGATATCTACAACGGAGAAAGTGCAGTCGTGCCAGCACGACGCTATCGTATGAGCCAGGTTATTGCGGCGCTTGCCGATCATGATCTGTTTCAGCAAAACGTTCAAGAGCGCTATGAACGCTTCGTGCGTCTTTATCCGCGCTTGATACGTGCCGCTATCACACTCGGCATCTTGGTGCCTATTGTGTTTACCGTGGCATTCTCGCTTACCATGACCGAGAAGATCGTATTGCTTACTGCGTGGCTCGTATGGTTCGTTTTTGTGTGCGGATTTTTGATCATACTCGAGGAATTGCGCTACAGCATGCGTCGTCAGCTGCAACTTGACTCGATGGATTCCGAAAAACTACGCACGATCTATGCCGATCGCAAGGTCGAGCGGTATAGTGATTCGCGCAGCCTGCATGAAGACGCCTTTTTGTTGCCACCAAAACGAGGTGGTAAGCGATGAGGAATATTCTTGCGATATTCAAAGAGGATTTCAGGCACCTGTTCAGCAATGTGGTCAACGCCATCGTTACGCTCGGCCTCATCTTGCTTCCTTCGATCTTCGCGTTCTATAACATCATCGCGTGCTGGGATGTCTTCGATAACACCGGCAATGTGAAGGTTGCGGTCGCGAACACCGATAAAGGCTATCAGAGCGATCTTGTTCCCTTGCGAATGAATCTAGGAGAGCAGGTGATTTCTGCACTTCGGTCAAACGACCAGATCAAGTGGGAATTCGTCTCTGAAGAGGAAGCGATAGATGGAGCGAAAGCTGGTCGCTACTATGCAGCAGTGGTCATCCCTTCAACATTCAGTAAAGACATGCTCACGTTCTATAGTGACGGGGGTGAACAGGCACGCATCAGCTACTATTCCAATCAGAAGAAGAACGTGATCGCACCGAAGATCACGGATCAAGGAGCCTCTTCGGTCTCGTATGCGGTAAATGAGGCGTTTGCTCAATCGGTCAGCGAGATCTCGCTTTCGCTCGTGCATGTGATGGCGAATTACCTTGACGAGAATGGCGCTGATGGCCGTGTTGTTGCGCTTGCTGATCACTTAGAGGCAACCTCACGTGTTTTAGATAATGCTGCCAGTGCGGTTGAGGTGTTCGGAACGTTCGGTAGCGCTTCGAAAGACGCACTCGACTCTGCCACGAAGCTCATCGAAGCCACGCAAGCAGGTTTCGGTTCAGTCGCGGGTTCGACGGCGGGGGTGGCAGAAGGGGTTAGCGAAACCGCTGAAGCGCTCAACAGTGCAACGACAACATTCAAAGAGGCGCTTACTGCTTCGACTGAAAGCTACGAGCAGCTTGCGCAAGCTGCAAAGGATGCCGCCGGCGCACTCGGAAACACATCGAGTGCGATGGCGAGTAGCATGCGCACGCAAGCAGAAACTGTTTCTGCGCAGATCACAAGCTATCAAGAGCTTTCTGGGCTTTTGCGCCAGATCGCGCCTAATGTTCCGAGTGATGTGCAACCTGCGATTCTTGCGATGGCGGATCGACTCGATTCAACGGTGAAGACGCTCGAAGTGGTACGCGACCTGCTCATTCAAAGCGCCGATGATCTTGATCAAGCGAATGCGCAAGCGAAGGCAGACATAGCTGAACTTGAAAAGGTATCAGCTGAAGCGAAGACTGAGCTCGATAACTTGCAAAAGACCTACGAGCAGGAAGTTGGTCCTGCGCTCGAAGAGTTCGAGCGTTCTTCCAACGCTGCGGCAAAAGCTTTCTCGGAGGGAGCAACCGTGCTCTCTGAGCAGGATCTCTTCTCGATCGAGGGAAGCGAATCGCTAGAGAGCGCCTTCAACAATGCGCTTGGGCAATCAACTGCATCGGCGGAGAAGCTTCGCAGTGCCGCTGAAGAGCTTTCGACTACTGCAGAGAAGCTGCGTGAAGCAGCTATGTCAGGGGATTCGCAAACGCTTCAAGACCTGCTTTCGGCGGATGTGGAAGGTTTGGCACATGCGCTTGCTGCTCCCGTGAATATCGAGCGTACGGCGGTCTTCCCAAGTCAATCGTTTGGCGCATCGATGGCGCCGCTCTATACTACGCTCGCTATCTTCATCGGGTCGCTTCTCATCATGGTAGCGGTGAAGCCCCGTATTTCTGGGCGCATGAAGGATAAGCTCAAAGATCCAAAACCACGCCAGCTTTTCACAGGACACTTCCTTATCTGCGCATTGCTCTCGCTTGCGCAGACCACGTTCATGGCGCTCGGCAACCTCTTCTTCCTCGATATCTCGGTAGTGCACCCGTTGCTGTTTATGCTCGTATATTGGTTCGCAGGTCTGGTGTTCACGTTCATCATCTATGCGCTCGTGGTCTCGTTTGCGAACCTTGGCAAAGCGATAGCGGTTTTGATGCTCATCGTGCAAGTAACTGCATGCAACGGTTCATATCCGCTTGTGATTTTGCCCGATTTCGTCCAGATGATAAGCCCTTGGATGCCAGCAACACATGTGGTGGAAGCTATGCGTGCGGCAATGTTCGGTATCTATCAGAATGATTTCTGGATAGCTATGGGCGAGCTGGCGCTCTTCTTGGCTCCAGCGGCGCTCTTAGGATATGCCCTCAGAAAGCCACTTGAGAAATTCATGCAGTGGTATGTGCGCACGGTCGAATCGACAAACTTGATCGAGTGATTCTTGCGGTCAAGTCCTTAGATGACTGCTCCCAGAAAGCGCGCTGATTGGTGCCTTCCTTAGGGCTCACGATGCGCTTATCGTGCTCTTTTCATACATGGAGAGTAGCTTGTTCCGTCGGGTGATCACGGTGCCGATCAGGAAAGGAAGTCAAAAACGATCGCGCGATAGACCATGATTACCGCCATGGCGCTTGCTTGATCAATACCGAACAGAGCATAGGTTACGAGCGGGTAGTCTCATTCATCTCGCGGCTTTCCTGCAATCTAGGATCATTTGAATTTTCGCAGCCCTTGAACAACAAGAAAGCTAGTCTTCGAGCAGGTAATTCAGATACGCGCGATACTCTTCTACCAACGAATCTGGACCTTGGATGCGCACTTTCTTTCCCATGGACGCGATCCATCCGAAGAACTGCTCGCTCTTGCAGATTCTCACGCGGGCAAGAGCCTCCTGATCATTCGACTTCAAGAAGGTTGCTGCACTACCGAAGCGATCAGTGATGATCTCAACCTTATCTGGGTCCGCTGCAAGGATAGCCACCACTTCTTCGCCTCCGAAGCGCCCGAACATGATCGCCTTGTTCTCATCGTAGCGAAACCCGGCGATCTCGCTGTTGCGCGTGGCAGGCGCGCTTTCAAGCACGCGAAGATCCATCATTCTATCCAGGCGATATTCGCTTAGGGTGTTGTGTGCCTCATTCCAAGCAGTGAGATAATAGAAGCCATCTTCGTACACGATGGCAACGGGCGTTACCAGATGCGTTTTGCTCTTCGATCGAGCGAAGGGTTTACCATCGAGCCCGATCTTTCGATAGGAGAATTCGATCTTGCACTTGGCCTTGATAGCCTGATGGATTGCATCGACAGCATGAAAAACGCTGCTGTTCTGCGACTTGATACGACGCGCAACGTGGATGCGTCGGTCGAGTAGATGCTGTTCGTGGTTCGTGGCAAGCTGCTTGATATTGGTGATGAGCGTCTTCGCTTGTTTCTCGGTTATCGCGCGACAAGATTGAATGGCGTCGACCATGAGCATGAGCTCTCCGATGGAGAAATCCCTTCGTTCGATCGCGTATTCAACGGGATTGCGTTGATAGGTCTTGATGTCGATATCGAATTCACGCAGGATATCGAGATCGGAATAGATGCTCTTGCGCTCTGCGGGAATGCCGTAGGCATCCAGGCGTTCGATGATCTGCGACATGGTGAGTCCGTGTTCGGCGTTGGTCTCTTCCTGAAGGATCTTCAAAAGATACAAGACCTTGATCTTCGCTTTCTTGTTGTTCGCCATAAGGACATCCTTTGCAATGCAAGATGGGTCAAAAATGATGCTATCAAGAAAAGACTAGCGCATCATCTTTCATAGTATGTCCGATTAAGAGGACAGAGTAAAGAAATTGGAGCCAGGAGAGGGGAGCGCTATAATCTCTCTAACGAACGAGAGAGGAATCGCATGGCCACTTCATTGCGTGAAGCGATCGCCCAGACCGCTGCATCGATCAAAGAACTCCTAGCGGGAAGGCAGCCTGTTTGCGGGCTCATCTTAGGAAGCGGCTTGAACTTCTATGCCGACACGCTTGAACAACAAGAGATTCTTTCTTATAAAGAACTTCCGTATATGAAGGTTTCGACAGCAACTGGCCATAAGGGGCAGTTCGTGCTCGGAAGGGTCCCTGGCACAGAGGTGTGGGTGCTCTGCATGCAGGGGCGCTTGCACGGCTATGAAGGCGTAAGCGCACAGGATGTCGCGCTGCCGGTATGGGCGATGCAAGCTGCTGGTATCGATACGCTCATTACCACCAATGCGGTTGGTGCCTTGAATCCCGCATTCGAAGTCGGGTCCTTCTGCGTCATGTCCGACCACATCAACTTCACGGGGCGCAACCCCATCGCGCACCCGGAAGGGAACCTGATCGCGGAGCGATTCGTGCCCATGCTCGATGCGCATGATCCACAGATGCGTGCGCTCCTGCTTGATATTGCCGCACGTGAAGGGGTCGATGTGAACGAAGGCGTGTACCTCGGGCTCATGGGGCCGAACTTCGAAACGCCTGCTGAAGTTCGCTTATTCGCATTGTGGGGCGCAGATACCGTTGCCATGAGTGTAGTGGAGGAGGTCATCGCGGCGCGTCATGTGGGCATGCGCGTGTTGGGCCTTTCGCTCGTTTCGAACAAGGCCTGTGGCATAGAGGGCGCAGATCCGAACTCAGACGAGGTCATGGATGTTGCCGAAAAGGTCAAGCCGGAATTCACCGTGCTCATGAACGGGTTCTTGCGTGAGATTGCTCACCTGCAGTAAAGGCATTGAATCTTGTTCGATAAGGCCATCTTCAAACTTCCACATATCCATCGCACGCTCGCGATCCTTGTTCTGTTCGCCATGATGGAAACAGCGTGCATTCTCGGAGAGGCATTCGGGCTTTCGCACGCACTGGTGGCGCTTTGGGAAGGGAACGCATTCGAGGCTGCTCTTTGGAATCTTTCCCTTTTTTCTTGTTCTTTCGTTTGCGTGCGCATCACGCTCGACCTGCGTGAAGCCTTCATCTCCTCGTATGCGCTTAGCTGTGCGCGCGGGGTGCGAAAGGACTTGTTCGGTGCGCTCTTTCAGACGGGTGCACCAGTAGTGCAGCGCTTCGGTACCGCAACGAGCGCAGCCATGGCACTCGAAGGCATCGACAAGATGAAGGAGTATCTCGAGCTCGTTCTGCCAAAGCTGGTGAATATGATGGTCTTGCCGCTCATGTTTGCGCTTGCCATCGCCTGCGCCGATTGGGTCTCGGGCGTAATCGTCATCATCCTTTTGCCCTCGATGGTGCTGCTCATGGTGCTCATCGGCAAGACCACCGCCGAAAAGAGCCGCGTCCAGCATGGAGCATTCAAGGTCATGTCGAACCATTTCATCGACTCGGTGCGCGGCCTACCCACGCTTTCGACCTTTGCCGTTTCGAAGACCTATGCAGATCGTGTTTTCGAAGTGAGCGAGCGATTTCGTGAAGCAACGATGAAGATGCTGAAGAGCGCTCAGCTCTCTGGTGCGGTGCTCGATCTGTTCGCCACCCTTGCGATCGCGGCGGTGTCGATCATGCTCGGTCTGCGCCTGATCGATGGTTCGCTCATGTTGCTTCCTGCGCTCTTCGTGCTTATACTCGCTCCTGAGTTTTTCAGGCCCATTCGTGAATACGCCTCTGACTATCATGCTTCGCTTGATGGAGTGAACTCGTTGCATACGATCGAGTCGATGCTCGCTTCTGTGAGCGTTCCGCCCAGCACCAAAACGCTGCCTTTATGGAATGGATCGACCACGCTCGAACTTGAAGGCGTTTCACAGTCGTACGAGGGGGTCTTGGTCCTCTCTGGCGTTACTGCGAGCCTGAAAGGATATGCGCGCATCGGAGTGGTGGGCATGAGCGGCTCAGGCAAAAGCACGCTCTTGCGTTTATTGGCTGGTCTGGAGGACCCTTCAGCAGGAACGTTCCAGCTCGATGGGTGCGAGACGCTCACGACGCTTCGTTATGAAAGCTGGGAAGAGCAGGTTGCTTACATTCCGCAAGATTCCATGATATTTCATGCGTCTTTGCGCGAGAATCTTACCTTCTATAACCCACAAGCGAGCGATGAACAGGTACGCACTGTTGTGGAAAAGCTGGGGTTGGGTGAGCTCTTGGCGCAGCTGCCCCAAGGCCTCGATACGCTCATAGGTGAAGGAGCTCGTGGGCTTTCGGAAGGTCAGGCTCAACGAATCGCCCTAGCACGAGTGGTGCTCGATGAACGCAAGCGAATCGTTCTCTTCGATGAGCCAACGGCGCATCTCGATATCGAGACCGAAATGGAATTGAAACAGGCCATGGTCGAGGTCATGCAAGGACGCCTGGTGGTGTTCGCGACCCATCGGCTTCATTGGCTTGACACGCTCGATTATTTGCTCGTGCTTGAAGAGGGGAAGCTCGTTGAGCAGGGCACGACTGCTGAACTTTTAGAGAACGGTGCGCATTTTGCCGCGCTTGTACGTGCGCTTCGCGGAGGTGAAGCAGCATGATCGCATGGATCCGCTCTTATCTTGGCGTGTCCAAGAAATTGCTTGCTCAAGTACTTGTGCTTGGGGTTGTCGCGGTCGTTTTCGCTATCGGTCTCATGTTCGTTGCGGGCTACCTTATCGCTGCTTCAGCTGATAATGCGTTCTCGTTGCTCATGCTGAACATTCCACTTGCATTCGTTCAGATCTTCGGACTTGGTAAGCCTCTTACACGTTATTTCGAACGCCTGAGGAGCCACGATTGGGTCTTGAGGCTCACTTCAACATTGCGCCTTCGCCTGTTCAGGGTGGTGCAACACCAGCAGCGCGAACAGGCGCACTGGCAAACAGGAGAGGTGCTCGGCTCGCTTGCAAGCGATATCGAGCACGTTCAAAACTTGTTTTTGCGTTGCGTCTTTCCGGTGCTCATCGCTTTGATCTCGGGACTCTTGCTCGTTGCGGCAGCAGGCCTCATGTCGCCAGGTTTGTTGCTGTTCGCCTTCATCGCGTTCCTTTTGTTGTGTGTCATCGTTCCTGCTCTTGCCGTTGTGATTAATCGTGCACGCATCGAGGGTAACGACCACATGCGGGCCTCTTTGTATGCAGAGGTGACCGATAAGGTGCTCGGCTCGCGCGATATCGCTATTGCAGGTCGTGGAGAAGAGATCACCGGTCAGCTCATGGAGAATCTCAATCGCTTGGATGCGGGGGAGAGGATCATTGCGCATCACGATCATCTGCGCCTGCTGCTCATCCAAGCACTCTTGCTCTGCATCATTCTTGTCTTGATCTGGTGGACTTCTGCGCGATTTGGTGGCGCACCAGGTGGAACGTCCGATTGGATCGTTGCCGTAGCGCTTGGCTTCTTCCCGCTCATCGAGGTGATCGTACCACTTCCTCAGCTCTTCGAAGATGCCCTTGAGCATCGCGAGGCACTTGAGCGCATGAATGAACGGGGGCTGCTCGCAGATCCCGATCCTTCAGTCTTCACTGCGCCTTCTCTTCATGGTCCGTTCGACATCTCGATCGAAGAGCTCTCATTCTCATACGAACCTGAGCACTGCATCCTGAGCGAGGTCACTCTCTCGATTCCCTATGGGCAGAAGCTTGCACTACTGGGGAAGAGCGGCTCGGGAAAAACGACGCTTGTGCACCTTATCCATGGCGATATGCTTCCCAGCTCTGGCGCTATCAGTATCGCCGGCGTGCCGATAGCGGACCTTCGCGATGCGATTTGGGACTACGTTGGCTTTATCTCACAAGATAGTTACGTTTTCGCCATGAGCATCTTCGATAACCTTCGTATAGGGAAAATTGAAGTGAGCGAAGAAGAAGCGTGGGCTGCGCTCGATGCGGTCGGATTGAAGAGCTATGTTGCATCGTTGCCCGATAAGCTCGAGACTATGGCCGATGAAGCAGGCTTGAACTTCTCAGGTGGTCAGCGCGGGCGCTTGGCGTTGGCGCGGGTGTTGCTTCAGGATCCACCCATCGTGGTGCTCGATGAACCAACGGTCGGGCTCGATCCTGTTACCGAACGAAAAGTACTCGATACCATCATGGGTGTTTTCGTGGAGAAAACGGTCATTATGATCACGCATCATCTTCAAGGGGTCGAAGCGTTCGACCGCGTGTTGTTCGTCGAAGAAGGAAGGCTCATCATGGATGGAAGCCCAGCAGTGCTTCTTCGTGAGAATGGGCGCTATGCCAAACTTCTTTCATTTGACAGGGGATTATCGTTCTTGAACGCAAGATAAGCGCTAGAATAACGAGGGCACTTTGCGCGTTATTCATATGAGGGATGTGCTGGAGGCATTATTCAGCACCTGTTTTGAAAAAAAGGGGGGGGATTTGTATGGATTTCTTAGCGGATCCGGTCATTCTGGCGCGTATTCAATTCGCGTTCACAGCAATGTACCATTTCTTGCTCGTGCCGGTTTCTATCGGCCTTGGTTTGATCATGGCTATCTATGAAACTCGTGCTTATCGATCCGGAAAGGAAGAGGATGCTGCGGCGGCTAGATTTTGGCTCAAGATCTTCACCGCAACATTCGCGTTAGGTGTTGCAACCGGTATCACCATGGAGTTCTCGTTCGGTACGAACTGGGCGGATTACTCACGTTTCGTCGGTGATATCTTCGGTGCTCCGTTGGCAGCAGAAGCGCTGTTAGCTTTCTTCCTGGAATCGACGTTCTTAGGCGTGCTTCTCTTTGGCCGCAAGCATGTTGGCAAGAAATTCTATCTTGTCTCAGCATGGCTCGTATTCATCGGCTCGGCGTTTTCGGCGCTGTGGATCATCATCGCGAACTCCTGGATGCAAACGCCAGGTGGAGCAGAACTGGCTGATGAGGGAACGCGCGCAGTGCTCACGAACTTTTTCGCTGCAGCCTTCAATCCCTCTACGCTCACACGCTATTCACATGTGATCTGTGCGGTGCTTATCATGGGTGCGTTCATGACCATGGCAGTTGCGGCATGGTACATGCATAAGAAGGATCATGAGAAATTCGCGCTCCGTGCCATGAAGATCGGCTCGGTCGTTGCAACGCTCAGCTGTGCTTGCATGCTCGTTACGGCACACTCTTCGGCAGTTGTTGTTTCTGAAGAGCAACCAACGAAGTTTGCCATGATGGAGGGCATGTACGAAGACGAAGTGCCGCCTCTTTATGCTATCGGTTGGGTCGATGAAGCAAACGAACAGGTCATCGCTCCGTTCGCGATTCCTGGTGGCACGAGCTTCCTTGCTACGGGCACCTGGGATACGGAATATCAGGGCTTGAATAGCCTTGCGGAAACCGAAGACTACTCTGCGATCGACCCTGATACGATGCCGGTGAACCTGGTGTTCCAGAGCTATCATCTCATGGTTGCGATGTTCGGGCTTATGGCGCTCACGCTCTTGCTCGCGCTCATCTTCACCTTCAAAGGTGGCTCCATCAAGAAGATGAAGTGGCTCCAGTGGCTCATCATCATCTCGCCGATCTTCGCGGTGCTCGCGATCCAATCGGGTTGGGCCACTGCTGAATTCGGTCGCCAGCCTTGGGTCGTCTATCCAAGCGTCACCGGTCCTGAAGGGGTCGAGCTACTCACGGCTGACGGCATCTCGCTGGCGGTATCAGGCTGGGAGCTCATCGCTACCATCGTGCTGTTCGTGCTCATCTATCTAGTGCTGTTCATCGCTTGGGCGCGCATCGTTGCACGTTTCATCAAACAAGGTCCCACGCAAGAGCAGGCAGCTCCCGTGGCTGCTTCTTCGAATTCGTTCCTGTCGGGCACGCCACCTGCAAAGGCAGCAGATGCTTCGCTAAACGATGAGACTGCTCCGGCCGCGACGAAGGAAGGAGAGTAGCCATGGATATCACGATTCTTCAAGGACTTTGGTTCTTCCTTATCGCGGTTCTGATCGCGGTGTATTTCATGCTCGATGGTTTCGATCTTGGTGTTGGTGTGCTCTATCCCATCCTCGGTAAGACCGATGAAGAGAAGGCGGTCTTGCGTCGCAGCATCGGTCCTGTGTGGGACGGCAACGAAGTGTGGCTCCTTACCGCAGGTGGTGCGCTCTTCGCAGCGTTCCCTCTTGCCTATGCCACTACGTTCTCTGGCTTCTATCTTGCAGTCATGCTCGTGCTGTTCGGCTTGATCGTTCGCGCGGTCTCGCTCGAATATCGTGCGCACGATCGCTCTTGGGGAAAGCTTTGGGATTGGTGCTTCACCATCGGCTCGCTGCTTCCAGCTTTGCTTTTTGGCGTGGCAGTCGGTTGCATCTATGAAGGCATTCCCATGACGGCGAATGGCGATTATTCGGGCGTTCCGCTGCTCGGCCTCATCACTCCTTTCACGCTGCTCTGTGGCGTGATGGGTCTTGTCCTTTGCATCGCACAGGGTATTTCGTGGGAGTGCGTGAAGGCTCCGCTGGGTAGCGATCTGTATAACCGTTGCGTGAAGCTGCGTCCCATCTGGCAATTGGTCTCACTCGTCACCTTCATCGTACTCACGATCTGCGCGCTCACGGTCATCCAGCCGCAGATGCATGAGGCGCTTGGTTGGGTTCGCATCGTGCTCGCGGTGTTGGTTGCGGTGCTCTTGGTCGCGGCTTGGTTCGTTGGTCGTGCTAAGAACGATCTGGGGGCATTCATCCTTCAGTGTGTGGCCATCTTCATGTTCATCATACTCTTCGCCACTTCTATGTTCCCGAACCTGGTCGTTGCCTCGCCCGATAGCGTCGGCGCGACCATCACCGCCATGAATGCGGCTTCATCTGAGCTCACCTTGGCGTGGATGACGGGCATCACTTGTGTGGGCTTGCCGCTCGTGCTGTTCTATCATTTCCTGGTGTATCGTTCCTTCCGCGGACGTGTCAATCCGCAGGATCTTGATTACTAGCACGCAGTGTGCATATACATGACCAAACGAGGGCTGCCTTCGGGCGGCCCTCGTTTTATGTCTTGCATCATTGCATAAGGGCGTTATACTATGTTTACTTGAAAAGCGTTGATGAGGAAAAGTAGGGACGAACCCTTCTCCAGAGAGCTAACGGTTGCTGAAAGTTAGTGAAGGACGGTCCGAAAGGCGCCTCGGAGCTATTCATCTGAAATCTTCTCATCTGCTCGAAACGATCTTTCAAGCAGTGAAAAGTCGGTAAGTTGAATCGGAGCCAACCCGTATTTGGTCTAGAGTGCATACGCTCGCGTATGAAAGCTCACCTTCTTCGGTCCTGATGCAACTTGCTGCACAGGATTTTCTTTTTTAGAAGGAGTGATGCCCATGCGCAGCGATTCGATCAAAGAAGGATTAGCCCGCGCGCCACACCGCAGCTTGCTCAAGGCTGACGGTTTCACCGACGAAGAGCTCGATCGTCCTCTTATTGCGGTCGTTTCCTCTCAAAACGAGATCATCCCTGGTCATATTCACTTGCAGACCATTGCTGATGCAGTGAAGGCGGGTGTGCGCATGGCAGGCGGTACACCAGTGCAGATGACCACGATCGGCGTATGCGACGGCATCGCTATGAATCACGAAGGCATGCGCTATTCGCTCACGAGCCGCGAAGTGATCGCCGACTCGGTCGAGTGCGCGGTACAGGGCCATCAGTTCGATGCGATGGTGCTCATCCCGAGCTGCGACAAAGTTGTTCCGGGCATGCTCATCGCTGCTTGCCGTTTGAACATTCCTACCATCCTCATCTCGGGCGGTCCGATGCTTGCAGGCGAAGATAAGTGCGGCAATCAGACCGACCTGAACACGCTTTTCGATGCGGTTGGCCAAGTGACCGCTGGCACCATGGATGAAGCGGATCTCAAGTTCTTCGAAGAAACTGCCTGTCCTACCTGTGGCAGCTGTTCGGGCATGTTCACGGCGAACTCGATCGCCTGCCTTTCCGAAGGCCTCGGCATCGCGCTTCCGGGCAATGGTACTATCCCGGCAGTCTATTCTGAGCGTGTGCGTCTTGCAAAACATGCAGGCATGAAGATCATGGAACTGGTCGAGAAGGACATCAAGGCTCTCGACATCATCAACGCGGCTGCCATCCATAACGGCATGGCGCTCGACATGGCTTTCGGTGGCTCCACTAACACGATGCTTCACCTTACGGCTATCTCTCATGCGGCAGGTTGCCCGGTCACGCTTGAAGACTGGGACAAGATCTGCTCGCAGATCCCTAACATCACGCGCATTGCTCCGGCCGGTTCGCTACATATCCAAGACCTGAACAAGGTCGGGGGTGTATCGGCTATCATCGGCGAACTCGGCCGTCACGGATTGCTCGACGAAAGCGCGCTTACCTGCCACGGAACCATGGCAGAGTGGATCGCTGAAGCCCCCGTGGTTGATGGGGAAGTGGTCCGCACGATCGAGAACGCGTATTCGCCCGTAGGTGGCCTGCGTGTTATGCAGGGCAATCTGGCACCGAACTACGGTGTGGTCAAGCAGTCTGCTGTGGCTGATGACATGCGCCAGCATCGCGGTCCTGCACGCGTTTTCGAAAGCGAAGAAGAAGCCTGCGAGGCAATCTTCGGTGGCAAGATCAACGCGGGCGACGTGGTGGTCATCCGCTATGAAGGCCCAGCAGGCGGTCCTGGCATGCGCGAGATGCTCACGCCAACCTCGGCTATCTGCGGCATGGGGCTCGATCATGATGTCGCGCTCATTACCGATGGTCGTTTCTCGGGCGCAACGAAAGGCCCTGCTATCGGTCACGTGAGCCCTGAGGCCTACGCAGGCGGCCCGATCGCGCTCGTCGAAGAAGGCGACATCATCGACATCGATATCGATAAGGGAACCATGACCCTTGAGGTGTCCGATGAAGAGCTTGAAAAACGTCGTCAGAATTGGACCAAGCCAGAGCCGAAGTACGCAACTGGCGTGCTCGCACGTTATGCGAAATTGGTTTCCAGTGCCGATAAGGGGGCATATTTCGGATGATCATCGACAACGAATATGAAAAACAACATAATCTCGGTCCCTATACCGCAAAACAGGGAACCGTGATGACCGGCGCTCAAGCCATCATCGCTTCGCTTGAAGCTGAGGGTGTGGATACGGTCTTCGGCTATCCGGGAGGACAAGCCATCAAGATCTATGACGCGCTCTACGATTCCAAGAAGATCAGGCATATTCTCTCTCGTCACGAGCAGGGTTCGGCACATGAGGCTGATGGTTATGCGCGTGCGACGGGCAAGACGGGTGTCGTGATCGTGACCAGCGGTCCTGGTGCCACCAACACCGTCACCGGTATCGCAACGGCCTACATGGATAGCGTTCCCATGGTCGTCATTACTGGTCAGGTGCCCCGCAGCATCATCGGAACGGATGCGTTCCAGGAGTCGGATATCGTGGGCATCACGATGCCGGTCGTTAAGCACAGCTATCTTCTTCAAGACATCAACGAGCTCACGAATACCTTCCGTGAAGCGTTCTATATCGCGAATTCCGGCCGTCCTGGCCCAGTGCTCATCGATATTCCTTCAGACCTGTGCGGAATGGAGGTTGAGTTCAACTACCCAGCTGATGTGCACATTCCTTCCTATAAGCCAACAGTGAAGGGCAACGCACGCCAGATCCGCCAGGCGGTGGACATGATGAAGGAAGCGAAGCGCCCGGTCCTCTACATCGGTGGCGGCATCATCGCTTCGAACTCTGAAGAGGAATTGCTCTCGATCGCAGAGGCACTTCAGATTCCGGTGGTCACCACGCTCATGGCAAAAGGTGCATTCCCTGCATCTAACCCGCTTAACCTCGGGCACGTGGGCATGCATGGTTCGTACTATGCGAATCATGCAGTTCAGAATGCGGATCTGCTCATCGCTATCGGTGCGCGCTTCTCCGATCGCGTAACGGGCAAGCTCATTGATTTCGCACCTGATGCGAAGGTCATCCATGTTGATATCGACCCGGCAGAGATCGGCAAGAATCGTTTGCCGCAGATCCCGGTAGTGGGCGATGCCAAGGTTGTTCTGGCTGGCATGCAGGAGCTCATCGAGCAGGATGGCGAATTCGAACCTATCACGGCTGAATGGATGGCACAGATCAACGAGTGGCGCGATAACCACCCCTTCTACAGCCCGGGCATTGCCACAGAGAATGGCACGATTTCCCCAGAAGGCGCACTCGATCTTCTCTCGGATATGCTCGATCAGAACAACAGCATCGTTACCACGGAGGTTGGGCAGCACCAGATGTGGGCCGCACAGCACATCGATCGCGATATTCCGCGTACGTTCCTTTCCAGCGGCGGTCTTGGCACGATGGGCTTCGGTTTCCCCGCAGCTATCGGTGCTAAGGTTGCTTGCCCAGAAAAGGAGGTCGTCTGCATCGCGGGCGATGGCTCTTATCAGATGAACATCCAGGAGATGACCACAGCATCGTATTACGGTATCAATGTGAAGGTGCTCATCATGAACAACTCGGTGCTTGGCATGGTTCATCAGTGGCAGAACCTCTTCTACGATGAACGCTACAGCGAAACGATCCTGCCCGATCTTCCCGATTTCGTGAAGGTGGCAGAGGCGTACAACTGGCAGGCTGAACGTGTTGAGAAGCCTGAAGACCTGGAAGGTGCGCTGAAGCGTTTGATCGAAGCGGATCGTCCGGCACTGCTTGATATGCGCATCGATAGCGACGAGAACGTGTTCCCTATGGTTCCAGCGGGTGCGCCGCTCACGGAGATGTTCGGCTACATCAAAGTTGGCCCGAACGGCGAATTGATCGACGAGCGCAAGGAGGAGAAGTAATCATGAGACACGTCCTTTCAGTGCTCGTAGAGAACAAATCTGGCGTATTGAGTCGTGTTGCGGGCCTTATCTCGCGTCGCGGATTCAATATCGAGAGCCTTTCGGTCGGTCCGACCGAAGACCCCACGATGTCGCGCATCACGATCATCATGGATGCCGACGAGATCGCCTATGAACAGATCACTAAGCAGCTTCACAAGCTCATCTCGGTGCACAAGATCACCGACCTTACGCAAACCGCCGCTCTTGAGCGTGAACTGGTGCTCATCAAAGTGCACGTCACGCCCGATAAGCGTAGCGAAGTTATCGAGATCGCTAACATCTTCCGCGCTAATATTGTCGATGTGGGCAAGACTTCGCTCACGATCGAGATCACGGGTTCTGAAGATAAGCTCAAGGGCATCGAGGATCTGCTTCGCGCTTACGGAATCAAAGAGATCATCCGTACGGGCCTTATCGCGATGTCGCGCGGTTCAAAGGTGAGTTGATACTATAATGTATCTTCATATACAGGAAACATCAGTCATTAGAAGAAGGGAAAGAACATGGCTGTAACCATCTATCACGAGCAGGACGCAAATCCCGAGCTCATCCAGGGTAAGAAGATCGCCGTTATCGGCTATGGCTCTCAGGGTCATGCTCATGCGCTGAATCTGAAGGATTCTGGTTGCGATGTGCGCGTTGGTCTGCGTGAAGGTTCCAAGTCTTGGCAGGCTGCAGAAGAAGCGGGCCTCAAGGTCATGACTGTTGCAGATGCTGCAAAGGAAGCAGATCTCATCATGATCCTCGCTCCCGATGAGAAGCAGGCAGAGATCTACGAAGAGAGCATCGCTCCTAACCTGAACTCTGGTGATACGCTCGCATTTGCTCATGGTTTTAACATTCACTTTGGTTATATCAAGCCACCTGCAGATGTTGATGTCATCATGATCGCTCCTAAGGGTCCAGGTCACATGGTTCGCCGTGTTTATCAGGAAGGTGCAGGCGTTCCGTGCCTCATCTGTGCTGAGCAGGATGCTTCCGGTCAGGCTATGGATGTTGCGCTCTCTTACGCATGGGGCATCGGCGGTGCTCGTGCAGGCGTTATCGAGACCACGTTCAAGAACGAGACCGAGACCGACCTCTTTGGCGAGCAGGCAGTGCTTTGCGGTGGTCTTACCTCCCTTATCCAGGCTGGCTTCGAGACCTTGGTTGAGGCAGGTTATCCGCCCGAGATGGCATACTTCGAGTGCTTCCACGAGGTTAAGCTCATCGTCGACCTTATGTACGAAGGCGGCATGAAGAACATGCGCTACTCCATCTCTAACACCGCTGAATATGGCGATTACTATGCTGGCGAGAAGGTCATCACCGACGCTTCTAAGGCAGCCATGAAAGAGATCCTGAAGCGTATCCAGGACGGTTCGTTCGCTGACGAATTCATCGAGGATTCCAAGAACGGCCAGAAGAAGCTGCTCGCAAACCGCGAAGCCGAGAACGCTTCTCAGATCGAAGAAGTGGGCGAGACCATTCGCTCTCTCTTCAGCTGGATCCAGAAATAAGTTCGACCTCACATCGATCTTTCAAAATGAGCCCTCTTGTAGGGCTCATTTTTTATTCGGCGCAAATGACAAACTACCCGGTCGTTCGGCATCTTGTTGTCGAGAGCAGGTAGTCTCGTTTATGATTACAAAAGAAGAAAACACGAAGGTCGTGTTCAATGCGATGAACAGGGAGTTCTTATGGCGCAGAAGATCTTGATCACAGAAGAGATCGTTCCAGCAGGTATCGAGATCCTGAAAGAGAAGGGATACGAGGTCGATTGTAAGTTTGATCTTTCCCGTGAGAAACTGCTCGACATCATCGAGGACTACGATGCACTCATCGTGCGTTCCGCAACGAAGGTCGATCGCGAGATATTCGAGATCGGCAAGAAGCTGCGCGTGGTCGGTCGTGCTGGTGTGGGCATCGATAATATCGACATCGAAGCTGCTAATGCCTATGGTGTGATCGTATGCAACGCGCCCGTTTCGAATACCGTCTCGGCTGCCGAACACACGATGGCGCTCATGCTCGCAGCAGCACGTAATGTGGCAGCAGCGGATGCCTGCATGAAAGCTGGCGGTTGGAATCGCCGCGATTTCACGGGCACCGAGCTTTACCACAAAACGCTCGCCATCTTCGGTCTCGGTCGCATCGGCGGGCTCGTGGCTGATCGCGCTCATGCGTTCGGCATGGAAGTCATCGCCTACGACCCGTATTGCTCGCGTGAACGTGCTGGCCAGCTGGGCGTTACGCTCTACGATACGATCGAAGATATCTTGCCTCTCGCAGATTTCATCACGGTGCATACGCCGGCTACCGATGAGACCATCGGCATGTTCGGCCCCGAAGAGTTCTCTCAGATGAAGGATGGCGTCATCCTCGTGAATGTGGCGCAGGGCGGCATCTACGACGTTAAAGCGCTTTCGGATTTCGTGGCAGCAGGGAAGGTGGCAGCCTGCGGCATCGATGAATGGACCGAGCAACCTTGCTACGATAGCCCGCTTCATGAATTCAAGCAGGCCACTATCACGCCGCATCTCGGTGCGCTCACGCGTGAGGCGCAGTATCGTGCCGGCACGCAGATCGCCGAATACGTGGATGAGGGCCTGAAGGGTTCGGTCGTGCCCACCTCGGTCAATGGCTCCTATATCTCAAGCGAAGACCTTGAACTGCTCGCGCCCTACGCGCAAGTTTGCAAACTTATCGGCTCGATGCTCTCTCAAGTGAAGCGTGGCGAATTGCCGGCAGTGTTTTCGGTTACCACGGCTGGTGTGCTCGCAGGGCTCGACACGGGTTACTTGAGCGCAAGCGTGCTCGATGGCTATCTGCTTGGCAAGACCCGTGCGCGCGTAACGCCTACCACTGCAGACACGATCGCCCAACGTCATGGCATCCGTATCGAGCATCATTCCAACGCTGATGCACTTGAATACTCTTCGAGTGTCGAGGTTGCTGCCGATGGCGCTTCGATCGTGGGGACTATCTCGGGCCTTGCGCACACGCCACGCATCGTCTCGTTCATGGGTTACCAATGCGACCTCACACCTGCAAAGCACGTGCTTATCATGCAATATGCTGATTCGCCCGGACGTGTGGGCACGATCGGCACGATCCTTGGCAATGCGAATGTGAACATCACTACCATGCAAGTGAGCACCGCCGAAGACTCCGATCTGGTCATGGTGTTCATGAACATCGAATCAGCGCTCACTGAAGAAGTGCTCAACCAACTTCAAACGATTGACAACCTGCAAGCTCTTTGGCTCGTAGACCTCGAAGCAACCGATTGACGGTTTTTCCAGTCAAGCAAAAGCAGCACTTCCCAATGAGGTACTGAACGAACTCTGAGCCCGCACACTTAATTTGTAATAGGTTGTCCGAAGCAGTGAAGCGCATCGCTTATCTGACTTGCTCGGATAAGCGATAGCGAAAACGGGTGAGTGAAGACCTCATTGGGAGCGCTGCTTACAGTATCTCATGTAAAATTTTGCAGCCATTTGACGCAATAAGATTCGCTAGTGCGTTTGGCGGGTAATCTTGTGATGTTTTCGCCGTTTCTCTTGCTGCGCGCAAGGAGTGCTGTGCTATACTTACGCAGTCTGCCACGTATGGCAGATGTTTTGTATTGGACCTGCGAGACATGTTTGTTGTAAGCACCCGTTTCGAGTGCGACATACATGGTAAATGTAACTGCAATCATGAGCAAAGGTCCCCGTATTTGAAAGGGGTCCGTTTTGACCGACATTAAAAACACGTCCGTTATTGAATTCGACGACATTTCAGAAGATGAAATGAACAAGATGATCGATGGAACGCTTACGGAATTCGATGAAGGCGATCTCATCGACGGTACCGTTGTCAAGATCGAGCATGATGAAGTGCTCGTTGATATCGGATTCAAGAGCGAAGGTGTTATTCCTGCTCGTGAACTTTCTATCCGCAAAGACGCCGATCCTTCTGAGGTCGTTGAGCTGGGCGATCGCCTCGAGGCACTTGTTCTCCAGAAGGAAGACAAAGATGGCCGTCTCATCCTCTCCAAGAAGCGCGCAGAGTACGAGCGTGCTTGGATTCAGGTCGAGGACAAATTCAAGGCTGGCGAAGTGGTCACCGGTGAAGTTATCGAAGTCGTTAAGGGTGGTCTTATCCTCGATATCGGTCTGCGTGGCTTCCTGCCGGCATCTCTCGTCGATCTCCGCCGCGTGAAGGATCTTACCGCTTATCTGGGCACCGAGATCGAAGCACGCGTCATCGAGATGGATCGCAACCGCAACAACGTCGTTCTTTCTCGTCGTGTTCTTCTCGAAGAAGGCCGCAAGAACGAGCGTGCAGAGATCCTCGAGAAGCTCTCGAAGGGCATGCGCCTCAAGGGCACCGTTTCCTCCATCGTCGACTTCGGCGCATTTGTCGACCTCGGCGGTATCGATGGTCTTATCCACATCTCCGAGCTCTCTTGGAGCCATGTCAACCATCCTTCTGAGGTCGTTAAGGTCAATGAAGAGGTTGAGGTTGAGGTACTCGATGTCGATCTGCAGCGTGAGCGCATCTCCCTTGGTCTCAAGCAGACCACGGAAGATCCCTGGATCAAGCTCGTTGAGGTCTATCCGGTCGACACCATCGTTGATGGTCGCGTAACCAAGATCGTTCCGTTCGGTGCCTTCATCGAACTGGGCGACAATGTGGAAGGCCTCGTTCACATCTCTGAGATGGCCATGAAGCACATCGACTCACCGAACCAGGTTGTGAGCGTTGGCGATGAAGTGAAGGTCAAGGTCATGGACGTGAACACCGACCGTCGTCGTATCTCGCTCTCCATGAAGGCAGCTGCTGAAGACCTTGGTATCGAGATCGATGTTGATGAACCCGAGCCGAAGGAAGAAGCCGAAGACGCTGAATAGTCCTAAGGCACATATTGCACTAGGTTTGAGCGGCGGGGTTGATAGCGCAACCTCAGCCGCTCTTCTTTTGTCGCAGGGTTACCGCGTGGCGGGGGTGACCTGTGTCTTCAATGATGCTGATGCGGGAACAGCATCCGAGAAGTCGAGCACGATCGCTGCGGCTGAATCGGTGTGTCGTGCGCTCGGTATCGATCATGTGGTCTATGACGTGCGCGAAGTTTTTCGTGAACAGGTGATCGCTCCTTTCATTACCGACTGCGCGCAAGGTCTTACCCCCTCACCATGCGTGACCTGCAATCGGTTCTGCAAGATCCCCGTGCTATGTCAAGCAGCCGATGAGCTGGGTTGCGAGAAGATCGCAACTGGCCATTACGCGCGAGTGGTAGAGGACACGGCGTTTCACCGGTTTGCACTCAAGCGCGCGCTCGATGAAACGAAGGACCAAACCTACATGCTCTCTTTGCTCACGCAAGATCAGCTCTCGCGTTTGGTGCTGCCTTTGGGAGGGTATACCAAGCAAGAGGTACGCCAATATGCGCTTGATCAGGGAATACCAGTTGCTAAGCGCCCTGATAGCCAAGACCTTTGCTTCGTGGCGGGGGATTATCGCGACTTTCTGGTAGAGCAAGGCATCATGGATGATCCGGGTCCTATCATCACATTCGATGGGGAAGTGGTGGGCACACATCACGGCATCCATCATTTCACGCTCGGACAGCGAAAAGGCTTGGGCGTTGCGTTGGGGGAGCCTTATTTTGTGGTCGACAAGGATGCGCAAACGAAATCGATCACGATCGCTCCAAAGGATCGAGCGTTCATCTCAGCTGTTGAGGTACGCGATCTGAATTGGATGCTTCCTTGTCCTAGCGAGCCATGCAGTGTGAAGATCCGTTATCGTTCGAAACCAGCGCTCGCGCGCGTTGTCCCGCTTGGCACTAATAGCTCGCTTTATGCCGACCATTCATCTGACCATCAGGTTGAGGGAGCTCTTTCATTTGGCGCAGATCGCGTGCGCGTTGAATTCTTCGAGCTTCAGACCCTCACGGCGCCAGGTCAGTGTTGTGCGTTTTATCAAGGAAGCGTGCTCATAGGCGGTGGTATTATCGACACCGTAACATTTAGCGCGTAAGATGCGTAGATGATCAAAATGTAAGGCAGAGAGACGTAGCGCACGATGAAGTGTGCTCGTTGGGCGTTCAAGGTGGCACCTATGGCAAAACGTATCTTTATAACCGGCGGTATCGGGTCAGGGAAATCAACGTTGCTCGATTTTTTGAGCAGCCAGGGTGTTGCGACAATCGAAGCCGACAGAGTTGGTCACGAGGTGCTTACCTTTGCGGATACCAAAGCTGAATTGGCAGAGAAGTTCGGTAACGATATCTTCGATGATAAAGGCAATGTGATGCGTCCCGTTCTTGCGGCGAAAGCGTTCGTTTCTCCCGAGATGACCGCACTGCTCGATTCGGTTACCCTGAAGCGGGTGTATGCTGAATCGCTGCGTCAACTCGATGAGCTTGCGCAAACGCATGATTTTGTTGCGCTTGAGATGGCTATCCTCGACGGCCGCGATGATTTCTACAAGAACGCCGATGTGGTGCTTGCGGTGGTCACCACGCCGGAGGTACGTATCGCGCGCCTTGTCGGCCGTGGCCTCACCGAAGAAGATGCGCGCAATCGCTTGAAGAATCAGGTTCCCGACAGCAAACGCGAAGCGATCGCCGATGTGGTGTTCACCAATAATGGCACGATCGAGGACTTCAAGAATGAGATCGCGTTCTGGTGGGAGAGCTTCAAGAACGAGGCTGCAAAATGAGTCACCTTCAGAATATCGATGGCACCCAGATGGAAGGGAAGCTGCCGGTCACGCGCCTTTCCAATCAGCCTTTCGAAGTGGTTTCCGAATTCGAGCCAGCTGGCGATCAGCCAGAAGCGATCGAGCAGCTTGCGAAGAATATCGAAGCAGGCATGCGCTACCAAACTTTGCTCGGTGTTACGGGGTCAGGGAAGACCTATACGGTTGCAAAGACGATCGAGGCCATCCAGCGTCCTACGCTCATCCTGGCTCCGAACAAGACGCTCGCGGCTCAGCTTGCAGCCGAGCTTAAAGAGTTCTTTCCGAACAATGCTGTGGTCTACTTCGTTTCGTACTACGACTATTATCAGCCGGAAGCCTATGTGCCTACCACCGATACCTTCATCGAAAAGGATGCTTCCATCAATGAAGAGGTTGAGAAGCTGCGTCATGCGGCAACTTCCGCCTTGCTCTCGCGCCGCGATGTGATCGTGGTCGCTTCGGTATCTTGCATCTACGGTATTGGTTCTCCTGCTGAATATGCGGGCATGGCTGTGTTCTTGGATAAGGAAGTCGAGCAGGATCGCGACGAGCTCATCATGAAGCTTATCGATATCCAATACGATCGTAACGATTATGATCTGCAGCGTGGAACATTCCGTGTGCGTGGCGATGCGCTCGACATCTTTCCGCCGTATTCCGACAATCCGCTCCGTGTGGAATTTTGGGGCGACGAGATCGAACTCATCGCTGAAGTCGATAAAGTAACTGGGGAGGTCATCACCGAATTCGAGGCGCTTCCTGTTTGGCCGGCAACGCACTATGTAGCATCGCGCCCTGCGATCGAACGATCGCTTGATACGATTCGTACTGAACTTCAACAGCGCTTGGAAGAGTTCAATAAAGAAGGTAAGTTGCTCGAAGCGCAGCGCTTGGAAATGCGCACTACCTACGACCTTGAGATGATCGAGACCATGGGCTTCTGCTCGGGCATCGAGAACTATTCACGCCATCTCGACGGACGTGCTCCTGGGGTGCCTCCTTATACGCTCATCGACTATTTCCCGGAAGACTTCGTTTGTTTCATTGATGAAAGTCACGTAACGGTGCCGCAGGTACGCGGCATGTATGAAGGTGACCGCTCGCGCAAGACCACGCTTGCAGAACACGGCTTCCGCTTGCCATCTTGCTTGGACAATCGTCCTCTACGCTTCGATGAATTCGAAGAGCGCATCCCACAGTTCATCTATACCTCTGCCACGCCTGGCGATTATGAGGAACGCGTGAGCGAGAGCGTGGTCGAGCAGATCATCCGCCCGACCGGACTTCTCGATCCAAAGATCACGGTGAAGCCGATCAAATCGCAGATCGACGACATTATCGACGAAGCGAAAATCCGTGTGGCGAAGAAGGAGCGCGTGCTCATCACTACGCTCACCAAGCGCATGGCTGAAGACCTTACTGAATACTTGCTCGATCAAGGCGTAAAAGCGCGCTATATGCATTCCGATATCGGCACGATCGAACGCGTCGAAATCCTGCGTGACTTGCGCTTAGGTGAGTTCGATGTGCTCGTAGGCATCAACCTGTTGCGTGAAGGCCTCGACCTACCAGAGGTTTCACTCGTAGCCATACTTGACGCCGACAAGGAAGGTTTCTTACGCAATCATCGTTCGCTCATCCAGACGATCGGCCGTGCAGCGCGTAATGCTGAAGGCGAGGTCATCATGTACGCCGATGTGAGGACCGATTCGATGGATCGTGCCATTAAGGAGACCGAACGCAGACGTTCGCTCCAGATTGCCTTCAACGAAGAGCACGGCATCGTGCCTACCACCATCCGCAAAGGCATCAATGATATCACCGATCAGCTGGGTGGCGATGACGATCGGAGCGCTGAAGAAGTCAATCGTGAGCTTGCGAACCTCTCTCGTGGTGAGGTCATGCGCGTTATCTCCGATATGGAGAACGAGATGATCGCAGCATCGCAGGCGATGGATTTCGAGAAGGCAGCTACCCTGCGCGATGAGATCGTATCCCTGCGCATCCAGCTCGAAGGAAAATCCGAGACCGACGTTATGGGCGAGTTAAAGAAAACCGCCCGCAAGGGATCAGCTTACGGGCGGTGCAAACGCTAGACTAGTTTCACTGGCCTAGAAATGGCCCGTGAAGAGGAATTTCAAGCGCTTCCAGAAGTTCGGTTTCTTCGGGAACTGTTCGATAAGCTGAATCTCGACCGTAGCTGGTTCGCTATCCCGTGGAAGAATCTCGACTTCAGCAGAGGGGATCACTGTTGCTTTTTGGTCGGAGGTGTTTGCTTCTGGCAAGTTTGCATCGGAAGAAGCGGGCATCTCAGATTGCTGTTGCATAGTATCTTGCGATGAAACCGCTTCATCTGAGGCCGTAGGAGCAGGCGCTCGATCTGCAGTGCTTTCAGGCGCGCTCGGAGCAACTTGCTCTGGCGCTTCGGCATTCTGGGTCGTAGCAGGAGCGCTCGCTGATCGTTCAGATGCATGCGCTGTTTCAGAGGAAGGAGCCCCAGAGGAAGGCGTGCGACCGAGGTTCAGGCTCACCTCTTCAGGCGCAATGGGTGATTGCGTTCGAGCGGCTGCAGCGCTTGCAGCTGCCATAGCAGCAGAAGCGGCGGTGGGTACCGTGGAAGTACCACCGGCTCCTTCGGATTGAAGGCGTGAGGTGATACGCGTAGCTTTTTCAGCGATAGCTGCACGATCCGATTCGGGCAGCGTTTGCTGTTCTTCAGCAGGCACTGCAACTTCTTGTGGCTCTTCTTCGTGCGAGATCGTTTCGATGTCGATCGCCTTCGCATCCTTGCTCGTTATCACGCCGGGTTCGCCTTCAGTAAGGTTGACCTCAAGTGGATAGGGAACTTCGAGATCGATCGAACTCTGAAGGTTACCATCTATATCCTCGCGCGAAGTTGCACGGGGCTCTTCGATGATGTGATTGATGTGGGAGCGAGCTGCACGTGCGATCGCTCCTTCTTCACGGTTGACCACTGAATCTTCGAAATCAACTTCTGCCTTATGGATGAGGAATGCCTGTGAATCGAAAGATTCAACGCGTCCATCCGAGGCCTCTTCGGCGAAGTATTCCAGTGGCGTGTATTCGAGATTCGATTCGAGCATGCGTAGCTTTGCCGTGTCAGAAAGCGAAACATCCAAGTAGTCGAGCACCATCTCTTTCAAAGCGGGATTGAGGATCGGCCAGGCGATCTCAACGCGCTTATCCATGTTGCGCGTCATGAGGTCGGCGCTCGAAAGATAGATCTCCATGTCTTCAGCTACACCGAAGCCATAGATGCGACTGTGCTCGAGCAGGCGTCCAACGATCGAAACGACCTCGACATTCTCGGTGTATCCTTTGATGCCGGGTACGATGCAGGAAATACCACGTACGAAAAGCGTGGTATGAACGCCAGCCTGTGAAGCTTCAACGATCTTGTCGATCGTGTCTTTATCGGTGATCGAGTTCGTTTTGAACACTAGCCCGTTGGGGAGACCTTCCTTTGCGCGTCTGATCTGCTCATCGATCTTCTCGAGGATCATGGGCTTGATCTGAAGCGGTGCGACCGAAAGTGTGGTGTAGTTAGTGGAGATGTTCTCAAGGCTCATGTTCTTGAAGAACTCAGCCGCATCCTTGCCGATATTCGGATCGGTGGTCATGAACGAGAAGTCGGTATAGAGCTTTGAGGTCTTCTCGTTGTAGTTGCCGGTGCCCAGCTGAGTGATGCGTTGCAGACCGTTATCGGTCGTGCGTGTGATGACACAGATCTTGGAGTGGACCTTGTAATCGCGGAAGCCATAGATAACGTGCGCCCCGGCTTGTTCGAAGCGCTGAGACCATTCGATATTGTTCGATTCATCGAAGCGCGCGCGTAGCTCGAAGAGAGCGGTAACTTCTTTGCCGTTTTCGGCCGCAGCAAGAAGCGCCTCGGCGAGATGTGATTGGCTTGCCAGGCGATAGAGCGTGATCTTGATCGAGAGCACCGCAGGATCGGCTGCTGCTTCGCGCAGCAGATTGATGAATGGATCCATGCTCTGATAGGGGTAGGACACCAGCTTGTCGTGCTCGATGACTTGCTGCATGACCGAGCGATTCTGATCGATGCACGCAGGCCATGCAGGGGTGAACGGTTTATTGGTGAGCTTAGCGGCGATCTCGGGATCGACAAGATCCGGAAGACCCCAGGCATAGCTCATATCGAGCGGTACGTTAGTAACGAACACCTGATCAGCGTCGATATTCAAACGGGGGAGCAAGAACTCCTTCGTTGCCGCAGAGAGCGCCGTGTCGGTCTCAAGACGAACGGGTGTAAGACGAGCGCGTTTCTTTAAGATCCGCTTCATGTGCTCACGATAGTCATAATCGATCTCGTCGATATCGGCATTCGGGTCGATATCGGCATTGCGCGTGACGCAGATAACGCTCGCGCGTTTCGTGCTGTACATGGAGAACACTTCATCAACGATGAGCTTCAAGGCGTTTTCCAGCAAGATGAACTGCGTGCCTTCACCGGGCAAGAGGATGAGGCGTTTCGCCTGGCGAGGAAGGGGGATCAGACCGAAGTTCACATCTTCGGCGCCCACGTTCTTCGCCTTCTTCTTGGCTTTTGCTTCTTCGTCTTCTGAAAGATCTTTAGGCAATTCTTCGTTCAAACGCAGCAGGATGTAGAGCTTTCCGTTTTCGAAATGCGGGAAGGGGTGACGTGCGTTGATGATCTGAGGCGAGAGATAGGGGACAACGTGATCGTCGAGGTAAGAATGAAGGAACTCGCGCTGTTCGTCGGAAAGGTCTTTCACCTGCAGATTACGAATGCCGTATTCTTCAAGTTGATCCTGGATGCTCAAGAAGATGCGCTCTTGCTCTGGGTAAAGTTCGTGGCAACGCTGATAGATAGCATTGAGCTGCTCTTCAGGTGTCATGAGCGTTTTATTGTCGCGGATCTCTTTCTTGATGAGTGAAAGGTCGGTCAAGCTGCCGACGCGCACCATGAAGAATTCCTGGAGGTTGCTCGAGAAGATGGAGACGAAGGTAAGACGCTCAAGCAGCGGAACGTTGCTGTCTTCACCCTGATCAAGCACACGTTTATTGAAAGTGAGCCACGAAAGCTCACGATTCTGCATATAAGGAAGGCGCTCAAGGCGTTTCTTATGAGAAGATGAGTCATTGTCGTGAGTTTGCTGTTTTTTAGCTACCATAATCGTTTCATTGCCCCTTCAAGACGGTTCATGGTATAGATGCATTGATTCACCATGAGGTGAATGCGCTAAAACTGTCCAAAACGATTGTACCAATACTTACGAAGAGCGAAACAACATAATTAAGTAATAATCAGGCAACATTTCCAAGGATGCGCTCGATCAAGAAGCCTTCACGCACGCCATGTTTAGCGATCTTGAGCCTACGTGCTCCTGTGAATGCGAACACGTGGGCAATGATCACGCATCCTGGGATGAACGTATGAATGCGATCAGGAATGGTTTGGAGCGCCTTGATCATAAATGCGTCTGGATCGTGCGAATAGGTTGAGAGGATCTCGTCAAGTTGTTCAGGGAGCAATTCGGACGAGCGTTTTCCTTCGCGGAATACATCACCATACACCTTTGCAGCGCTACGGATCGCGCCTCCGATGCCGATCAGCTCCTTGTGTTCGAAGTCTTTTTGCGGAAGATCAGCGCAAAGAGCATCGAACGCATCTGCGATCGCAGCCATTTCGTTCGCGCCCGGCAAGATGTTCGAGGCATATTGCGTAAATGAGGAAAGCGAGCCGATCGGTAGGCTCGTTGCTGCCTGGATCTTCCCTTTGGAGAGCGCGGTAAGTTCGGTCGAACCACCGCCAATATCTACCAGAGTTGCTGTTTCAATGGTGTCATCAAGGCTTGCGCCTGCTAGACCGAGCAGCGCTTCTTCCTCGTTCGTAAGCAGAGTGATGGGAAGCCCGCAGTTCTTTTCGATTGCCTGTTTGGCACTTTCGCTATTCTTTGCGTTGCGAAGCACTGCAGTCGCAAAAACGCGTATCACATCGGGAGAAAAGTAGGAGGCGCGTTCAATTTGCTCAGCAATGATGCGTGAAGCTTTTTTGATGCCTTTCTCGCTCAACTTCCCATTCTTGACATAAGAAGAGATGCCTGCCATCTCCTTATAATTGAGGAGCACGTTGATATCTTTTTTCGTAAGAGAGTCGGAAGGGATATTGGGCAGCGCATAGATGCAAAGCCTGATCGTGTTCGAACCGAAATCGATCACTGCGTAGCGACTCATAGAGGTCCTCCTTGTATTCGTTGATATGGTTATAGTACGCGAGGAATGCGTCCAATTCGTAAAAATGCATGCGAATCTTCCATAAGTTCATGATGAGAGGAGTTTTCGAAAAGAAAAAGTATTATCCTAGTTCAAGCGGCAGAAACAGCGAAATACGCAGGTGCTTCGCTCAAAGTCGCGCAGTGCCTATGCGCACCGGGATCAAGGGGGACTACCAGTGGCAAAGCTCGAGTCGATCGTAATCAACCAACCAAAACTTTCCAAAGAAGAATACAAGCCCTATCACGATGCACTCGTCGATCGCTTAGTGGTGCTTCAACAAGAGGCTAAAAAGGCGGGCACAGGAGTGGTTGTGCTCTTCGAAGGATGGAAAGGTGCTGGTAAGGGGAGTCGAATTTCCGATCTTATCTACCATCTCGATGCGCGTGGCGTTTCGGTTCATGTCACTGAAGATTTCAACCCAGCGTCGATGCCGCGATCAACATTGCACGGCTCGTGCGCATCTGTTCCCAGTGTAACGGGCTATTATCCGACGATGCAACAGTTTTGGAAGGCGCTTGGTCCACGTGATGCCATCACGATCTTCGATCGAGGCTGGTATTCGGCGCTCATTGATCATGTGTTCAGTGAGATGCACGTGAACTCAAACAAGAAACGTAAGCGTATGAAGAAACGTGCACGTCAGACAGTGGATGCTGCCGTAGAAGAGATCAAAGCGTTCGAACGCCAGTTGGTTGACGATGGGTATATCGTAGTGAAGTTCTTCTTTCACATCACGGAGAAAACGCAGCGTGAACGCTTGTTGAAGCTTTACAACGATCCCGCCACCAGCTGGCGTGTTTCCGAGCGTGATCTACGCCAGATGCTGGACTATCCAGCTATTTATAAACTCTATGATCAGCTCCTTGAATCGACTGACTTCGACGAGGCTCCTTGGACCTTGCTCGCAGCCGAAGATAAGCGCCGTGCGAATCTGGCAGTTGCTGAAGAATTCGTGAATCTGCTCGAATCGGTCACAACGAAAGAGAAGGATGCAGCTACTCTTGAAGCAGAAACGAAAGCAAAGGAGAATTCTGCGACTCAAGGCGATGAAAATGCCTATGTGGATGAACGCAAGCGTACTCCTGAAGAGAATGAGCGGCTTCTTCTGGCTGCTCAAGAGCGTGTGCGCCTAGCTGAGCTTGAGGCTCCGCAGACTTCTGAATTCACTATCCAGCCCAAGAAGATGGTG